>OFGB01000841.1_pt1 | contig 20603 bp, 18 predicted proteins | sample 1521491 | NCBI WGS metagenome assembly OFGB01 (sample SAMEA3504095, study PRJEB24116) | mouse gut metagenome | biome: mouse gut; feature: mouse-associated habitat; material: faeces | place: Denmark | collected 2011
CGTGGCAGAGGGCAATATTGCGGTGAAGGACGGTAAGATCGCCGCTGTGCTGACGGCGGGCGAGGAGCCGGAGGCCGGGAGGGTTATTGATGCGGCCGGGAAATATATATTCCCGGGAGCGATTGATACTCATGCTCATCTGAACGATCCCGGATTCGAGTGGCGCGAGGATTATGAGCATGGTACGGCCGCGGCCGCTCTTGGCGGATATACCACAGTGATCGATATGCCTCTCCAGAACGATCCGTGTATGACGAATGCAGAAGCATTTGATTTCAAGGAGAATAAGGTTTCTCCTAACGCTTATGTGGATTATTGCTTCTGGGGCGGTCTTACAAGCTATAACTTTAATGATCTGAAGGATCTGGATGAGAAGGGATGCGTATCTTTTAAGTCCTTCATCGGACCGGTTTCTCCGGATTATGAGTCTCTGAACTACGGCCAGGCGTTAGAAGCCATGGATATCATCAAGGAATTTGACGGCCGTGCAGGCTTCCACTGTGAAGACTATGCGATCATCAAGAATCAGGAGAAGAGGATGAAGGAGGCCGGACGCAACGACTGGAAGGCATTTCTTGAGTCCCGCCCGGTGGTTGCGGAGATCGTTGCGACAGACGCCATCATCGAGATTGCAAAGGCGACAGGATGTAAGGCGCATATCTGCCACGTGTCCCACCCGGCTGTGGCAAAGAAGATCAAAGCGGCGCAGGATGAAGGATATGATATCACGGCAGAGACATGTACCCATTATCTGACCTTCAGCAATGAAGATGTGATCGAGAAAGGACCTTTGTACAAGTGTGCACCGATCCTTCAGCCCAAAGAGGCGGTTGAGGAGATGTGGGAATATGTGAAGGCAGGCGTATTCAGCGGAATCGCATCCGACCATTCTCCGTGCTCTTATGATGAGAAATACAAAGAGATACTTGGCAATAAGATCGAGACGGTATTCGATGTATGGGGCGGCTGCTCCGGTATCCAGAGCGGTTTTCAGGCGGCGTTCAGCGAAGGCGTGGTGAAGCGCGGCGTATGTCCTACGGTCCTTGCTAATGCAATGTCCGTTAAGCCTGCGAAGGCATTCGGCATCTATGGGAAGAAGGGCGATATCAAGCCCGGGTTTGACGCGGACCTTCTGATCGTCGATCCTGAGAAAGAATGGGAGATTACGGAGGAATCCCTGCTGTATGTGAACAAGATCTCCGCATTTGTTGGATTGAAAGGAAAAGGACTTCCGGTTATGACGCTGGTACGCGGTAATGTGATCGCCGAAGACGGCAGGATTGTCGCCGAAAAGGGCACAGGCGAGCTGGTGAAGAAGCTTAAATAGACCGGCGGGCCGGCGCTTTAGATAAGATCTGCCGGCGGCCGCAGGAGGAAAGGCATGTTCTGGTCTGGCGGCCGCAAGAGCGGATGTAAAGAAAGAAAAAGGAGAGAGTGAAAGTATGAGTATTGTTGACAATAAAAATCTGAATCCGGAGCTGGTGAAGAACGTAGATCCGGATCTTCAGCCGACGAAGAAGCGTATCATGGGACCTTTGTCCTATGCGGCAAGCTTCATGGGCGGCTGTGTATCTATCGGTACATTTTCCATGGGTGCGGGACTTATCGGCGCCCTGACAGTAACACAGGCGATTCTTGCAATGACGATCGGGTGTCTGGTCATTGCAATCGCGCTGGCGATCATCGGCGAGTGCGGTCATACCTATGGTATCCCGTTTACCGTACAGTTAAGGAGCAGTTTCGGTACGACAGGCGTTAAGATCCCCGGTGTCTTAAGAGGACTTCCTGCGATCGTCTGGTTTGGTTTCCAGAGCTGGGTAGGAGCGGGCGCCATCAACAGCTGTATGGATATCCTGTTCGGCGTAAGTAATCTCCCGGTTGTATACGCGCTGTTTACCCTTTTGCAGGTGGCGCTTGCGATCAAGGGATTCGAAGGTATCAAGTGGCTTGAGAACATTTCCTGTGTATTTATTATTGCAATCCTGATCTATATGCTGTACGTGGTCAATACCCAGTTCTCATCAGAGATCGGCGATGTATTCTCAGGGATCAAGGGAACATGGGGTATGCCGTTCTGGGCTGCAACAACCTCTTTCCTTGGAATCTACTCTACCATGATCATCAATGCGTCGGATTATTCCCGTAATGCGACGGATAATGTGAAGCCGGTGAAAGCGGCAAGTATCTATACAGTGGCAATCCTTCCTGTAACTCTGTTCATGGGACTGATCGGTCTTCTTGTAACGGCGGCGACAGGAAACAGCGATCCGGTAGTTGTATTCTCCACTACAATGGGAAGCAAGTTCCTTACCATCGTGACACTGCTCTTTATCGCGTTTGCGCAGGTTACGACGAACGTACTGAACAACATCGTTCCTCCGGCATACGTGCTGATGGAGTCCTTCAAGATGAAATGGACGCACGCCACCGTGCTTGTAGGTATCCTTTCCGCATGTGTAATGCCGTGGAAGCTGGTTACAGACGAGTCGGCGGCAGGACTGAATCTGTTCACACAGTTCTATTCCGCGTTCCTTGGACCGATTTTTGCGGTTATGGCGGTAGATTACTTCGTTCTTCGTAAGAAGAAACTGGATATCAATGATATGTATGATAAGCAGGGATGCTTCAAAGGAATCAACTGGGCGGCAGTTATCGCCATCATCTTTGGTTCTCTGTGTTCACTGCTGGTGATGAAGCTGTCATGGTATGTGAGTCTGATCCCGACAGGAGCGGCTTACTATCTGCTGATGAAGGTTATGCCTCAGGCAAAGCCGTTCTGCAAGGGAACAATTTTCGAAAGATAAATAAGGCAACAGGGTTGGATACCATGTACTTCATGCCTGCATGAGAAAGTCTGGTTTTGGAATCCGCAGAAAATCAAGGGAAGGCGGATGCCGTCCCTTGTTGCATGATTATGAGGAGGAATGTTCAGATCTTCGCGTTTGCCTGAAAGCGTTCAAGCTTCATGTCCAGGAATTTTAAGGTTGCTTCCAGAAGACGCATGGTGACAGGGTTCTTCTCATCCCGGTCGAAGTCGTGCATGTTGTGGGAAGCGACGAAGCGCTGTGCCTGATACCGGCCGCACAGCTCCAGGAATTCGGAGTATGGCACGTCAGTGTCTCCGGTGCTGTGGGCGCAGAAGACGGGGCAGGGCAGCCTGTCGCAGGCGCGTAAGGTATAGTCAAGGTAGAAGTACTTCTGGCGTCCGGAATAGATCAGGTCAGCCCATCTGCCGGTCTGTCTTGCATAGACGTAGACACTGTAATGGGTATTGAGATCTCCGCTTGCATAGATCCCGTCAGGGATGGCGTCAAGGACCGATTCGCTGACAGAAGGAAGCGTACAGTAGAAGTTACTTGGCGTCATGAACCAGCCGTCGCACAGAAAACCATATCCATAATAAGAAAGGATTCCGGCGGGTTTTTTGGCGAAATTCCCGCGGGCGCCGGCAAGCAGGCTTAAGTATGCGCCGGCAGAGCGGCCCCATAGGAAGTACGGGAGAGCTTCGGAGGGCGCGGACGCAGGAGAAGTCCGGTTCTCGGCAGGGGCTTCTGTACAGGCAGCGTTATAGGAAGAGAAGTCCTCAATATAGTGATTTATCGAGGCGCATACGTCGTCAAGGATCAAGTCCAGCTTTGCCGACGGAGCGAGGGGATAATCATAAGCGATGATGCAGTAACCGGCTTCGGTCATGGACGTGAGATGGAATTTGGGGAGATCAGTCCTTGTTCCGTATAATAATCCGCCGCCGTGGAAATATAAGATACAGGCTTTGGGTTTATGGTCCGTGTCGACATAGACGGTAGCGTGTTTTTCATAGAATTCACTTGGGATAGATATTTCTGTGCTTTGTAACATGTTAATGTCTCCTTTACGTGATTTGGACGATATTAAAAAGTGGTTGAAAACAATGGTGACTTTTTTTGATATTTGTTTTATATTTAACAATCACAGGCGCGAAAAACCACAGCGCCGATAAATAATAGTATATCATAAAAACAGGTACGGTCAAGTATAAAAAAACGCCTGAATCTACCGCAAAATGGACAAAAATAGGAGAGCAGATTTGTCTAAAATGTCAATTGAATTTCCTAATGAAAATTGTCATAATTAGGTTATAAAAACTGGTTGACCACAAAGACCAAAATTATTATTTTTTTAAACAAGAAAGAGAGGGAATGACAATGAGTTATTTGAACAATCAGATTGGTTACCGTGACGAACTTCTGCAGACACGTTCCGTGATTAAGAAGGAGAACTGGGTGCTTCTTGAACCGGACGGACTTGTGAAGAACGCGATTCCAGGATATGTGAACTGTGACGTGACGATTCTTGGCACACCTGCTATGGGAGCTTCCTTCGCGGACTATCTGGTAACTGCGCATGCAGGCGGAAAGAAAGACGGTATCGGCGGAGAAGGAATCGAGACGTTCCTCTATGTGATCGAGGGCGAGGTTACGGTGAAGAACGCTGACAAGGAAGCGGATCTTACCCAGGGAGGATACATTTATTCTCCGGAGGATAAGCCGGTATCTTTCGAGAATAAGAGTGACAAGGACGCAAAACTCTATCTGTACAGACGCAGATATGAGAAGGTAGAGGGATACGGCGCTTATACCATCGTTGGCAATGCGAATGAATTAGAATGGCTGTCCTATGAGGGAATGGAGAACTGCTATATTCAGAACTTCCTTCCTACAGATGATTTTGGTTTTGATATGAATATGCATATCTTGAAGTTCCATATCGGCGCGTCTCATGGATATATCGAGACTCATGTGCAGGAGCATGGAATGTTATTCCTGTCCGGTAAGGCAATGTATAGACTGGACGACGAGTGGGTGCCGTTAAAGAAAGGCGATTATGTATTTATGGACGCGTATTGTCCGCAGGCATGCTATGCAGTCGGCGACGAAGGACGCGAAGAAGTTCTGACATATATCTATTCCAAAGACTGCAACAGAGACGTTGCGTTATAAGAGATGCAAAATTGACGGGGAAATGTCATAACCAAAGTTTTAAGGATTACCGCGGCCATGCGGAAAATGAAATAAGGATGGTGGGGACACAATGAAACTTTCAAGAGATGAATTAAAAGGTTTGATGAAAAATAAAATGATGCAGGCAGGCTTGAAGGAAGAGCATGCCGAGCAGACGGCGGAGATTCTCACATGGTCACATGAGAGAGGATATGCGTCGCACGGCGCGGTACGTGTGGAGTATTACAGCGAGAGAATCGCCAAAGGCGGTATTACCAATGATCCGAATATCACCTGGACGCAGACAGGTCCGTGTTCAGGTATCATGGACGGAGATAACGGGATCGGTTACTGGGTGGCTACAAAAGCTACGGAGAAAGCGATCGAGATAGCAAAAGAGAACGGCGTGGCTATTGTAGGTATGGCCAATATCTCTCACACGGGATCTATCGGATACTATACGGAGATGTGCGCGAAGGAAGGTCTTGCTGCAATTACATTCTGCCAGTCAGACCCGATGGCAGTGCCCTACGGCGGGACAGAGCCGTATTACGGAACCAATCCGATTTCATTCGCAGCGCCGACGGCTGACGACCGCAGAGTCGTATTCGATATGGCTACAACAGTTCAGGCATGGGGCAAGATCCTCGACAAGAGGTCTCAGGGAGCGGAGATTCCGTCTGACTGGGCGGTAGATGAGAACGGCGAGGCTGTTACGGATCCCCATAAGGTAAATGCCCTTACGCCTATCGCAGGAGCGAAGGGATACGGTCTTATGATGATGGTAGACGTGTTCTCAGGTATACTTCTGGGCGTACCTTTCGGAAAGCATGTAAGTTCTATGTATCATGACTGCTCTAAGGGACGTGAGCTCGGACAGATGATGATCGTTATGGATCCGGAGAGATTCTGCGGCGCTGAACAGTTTAAGAAGAATATGTCTCAGACATGCGATGAGCTGGGCGAGATGAAAGCGGCGCCGGGATACGGCAAAGTATATTATCCGGGCGAGAGAGCCGTTATGAGAAGAGACAAGGCTTATGCGTCAGGCGGTATTGAGGTTGTAGACGAGCTGGTTGAGTATCTGAAGGGCGATGCGGTTCATTTTGACAGATACGATCATAAGAATAGATTCGCGGATTAATGAGTTACTGCAGTCTGTCGGCGCGCCGGCGGGCTGTAACGTATATTTTCTAAATTCAGAAAGGAAGAAGACATGTTAAAAACAGTTGTTAAAAAGGGAAGTTATCAGGATTCTGTTGTACTGATGCTTCTGACAAATGAGATTTCTTCAATAGAAGGAGTAAATAAGATTCAGGTAATGATGGCAACTCCTGCAAACAAGGATATCTTTAAGAGCAGCGGGCTGGATACGGAAGAGCTGATGGCGGCGACTGCAAACGATATGGTAGTTGTAGCAGATATCGAAGACGACGGCGTTCTTGACGTAGTTCTTGAGAAAGTGGAAGAATTTTTAAAGAAACAGTCTACGGCTGCAGAAGGAAAGAAAGGCGCCGAGAGTGTAAAATCATGGGATAAAGCCCTTAAGAAAGCTCCGGAAGCGAATCTCGCGGTTATCTCTATTCCGGGAGCGTATGCGGCGCTTGAGGCTGACCGTGCTCTTGACGAGGGATTGAATGTATTTATGTTCTCCGACAACGTAACGGTTGAAGACGAGAAAGCGCTGAAGGAAAAGGCTCATGCAAAGGGGCTGGCAGTTATGGGGCCGGACTGTGGCACGGGCATTATCCAGGGGGTTCCGATTGCATTTACGAACAAGGTTACAAAGGGTTCCATTGGTATCATCGGCGCTTCAGGAACAGGTATCCAGGAGCTTACGACGATTATCGACAGATTAGGTGAAGGCGTTACCAACGCTATCGGAATCGGCGGACGCGACCTGAACGCTAAGATCGGCGGAATCACGATGATGGATATGATTGATGCGATGGAAGACGACGATGCCGTTAAAGTACTTGTTATCGTTTCCAAACCGCCGGCAAAGGAAGTGCGGGATATGATCTCCGCAAGACTTTCTAATTTCAGCAAACCGGTCGTTACGTTATTCGTCGGTGAGAAACCGGAATATCATGAGGAAAACTTCTATCACTGTTATACGCTGGACGAGGCGGCGCGTAAGGCGGTCAGCCTTGTAAGAGGTACGGAAGTTGCGGAAGCGACGATTGATATCGATGAATCTGAGTTCTACAAAGCAGAAGACGGTAAGACAATCAAGGCTTATTATTCAGGCGGAACACTCGCGAACGAAGCGGCTATGCTGATCAAAGATGCGATGAACTGTAAAGTGCCGCCGGAGGATATCGAAGGATACATGCTTCAGTTAGACGGCAATGTTGTAGTTGACTTAGGCGACGACGCTTATACACAGGGCAAGCCTCATCCGATGATCGATCCTGCAAAGCGTATCGAATGTATGCAGGAAGCAGTAGATGATCCGACTACAGGCGCGGTACTTCTTGACATTATGCTTGGTTATGGTTCGCACGCCGATATGGCAGGAGCGCTCCTTCCGTCTATCGTTGCCCTGAAAGAGAAAGCGGAGAGCCAGGGAAGAAAAGTATTCTTTATCGCTACGGTATGCGGTACGAGAAGCGACTTCCAGGGATATGACGAGGCTGTTAATAAGTTGAAGGATGCAGGCGTGATCGTATGCGAGAATAACAAGCTTGCATGCCGTACGGCAATCCGTGCGATCGGAAGAGACTTTGACGAGCCGGTTAAGGAAATCCGTGCAAAAGAAGTTGCGGATGTAGAGAAGAACGCTCCTTCCGATAAGCTTCGCGCATTGCTTTCCGATAAGCCGAATATCATCAACATCGGTCTTAAGAGCTTCGCGGAAGTAGTAGAACAGTTTGGCTGTGAAGTGGTACAGTATGACTGGCAGCCGCCGGCAGGAGGTAATGTGGAGCTGATTAAGATCCTGAACTTCCTGAGAAATTACGAGGGTATCGATGAGCTGAACCGTGCGGTAACGGCGAAGGTTGTTGCAAGTCAGCCGGTTCTTAAGGATAATGTACGCGCAAAAGAAGTGATTCCGGAATTTGCGGAGAACGGCGGCAAGGTAATCCTTCATGCAGGTCCTCCGGTAGCTTACGAGAATATGCCGGATCCGATGCAGGGTTCTTGCGTAGGCGCCGTTATGTTCGAAGAGTGGGCGGATACAGAGGAAGAAGCAAGGAAGATGTTAGAAGGCGGAGAGATCAAATTCATCCCATGCCACCACTGCAATACGGTAGGTCCGATGGGCGGTATCACTTCTCCGAATATGGCTGTCTTTGTAGTTGAGAATGAGACGGGCGGCAACAAAGCTTACTGTACGATGAATGAAGGTATCGGCAAGGTGCTTCGTTTCGGCGCGTATGACGAGGAAGTTGTAAACCGTCTGCGCTGGATGAGAGACGTTCTTGGCCCGACGTTAGGCAAAGCGCTTCGTTCTATGGAAAACGGACTTGCAATCAACCCGTTGATCGCGAAAGCAGTTGCCATGGGAGATGAATTCCATCAGAGAAATATCGCGGCGTCTCTTGCGTTCTTGAAAGAGGTTGCTCCGATTATTACGGCTATGGAGATGGATGAAAAGGATCGTTATGACGTAATCAAATTCCTGGCTGATACAGACCAGTTCTTCCTGAATATCATGATGGCTACAGGTAAGGCTGTTATGGATGATGCGCGCAAAGATACGGACGGAACGATCGTTACCGCTATGTGCCGTAACGGATATGAATTTGGTATCCGTATTGCAGGTATGGGCGACGAGTGGTTCACAGGACCGGTCAACACACCGCAGGGACTTTATTTCACAGGATACGACGCTGAGGATGCGTGTCCGGATATGGGTGACAGCGCGATTACAGAGACCTTCGGCGTGGGCGGTATGGCGATGATCGCGGCGCCGGCCGTTACAAGATTCGTAGGCGCCGGCGGATATGAAGACGCTCTTCGTACCAGTAATGAGATGACGGAGATCTGTATCGACAGAAACCCGAACTTTACAGTTCCTACATGGAATTTCCAGGGAATCTGCCTTGGTATCGACGCAAGATTGGTTGTAGAAAAGGGAATCACACCGGTAATCAATACCGGTATTGCGAATAAGGTGGCCGGAAGAGGACAGATCGGCGCGGGTACGGTTCATCCGCCGATTGAATGTTTCGAGAAGGCTGTAAAGGCATACGCTAAGAAGCTTGGGTTTGAAGCATAGGGAGCAATATTAACACATTTGCCAGTGTACTCGAAACCGTATGGCGATTATTGATTATTCGATGTACCGGGGGAGGGTGCACTGGTACTGGCATAGGGCCAGAACAGTCCAATACAGGAGATATTTTATGGAAAAGAAAAAAGTTGTCATTGCCCTTGGCGGAAATGCCCTTGGCAAAGATATAGAAGAGCAGAAAGAGGCAGTCGCAAAGACTGCGAAAGTGATTGTAGATCTTGCCGAGCAGGGATTGGACATCATCGTTACCCACGGGAACGGTCCGCAGGTCGGCATGATTCAGAGCGCAATGGACAATCTGATTGTTATGCAGCAGAATTACAAGCAGATACCGCTTCCAACCAGCGTGGCTATGAGCCAGGGCTATATCGGTATTGATCTGCAGAATGCAATCAAATACGAGTTATTAAGCCGTAATATTGACGGAAAAGTATCTACGATTCTGTCGCAGGTAGAGGTAGATAAGAACGATCCGGCTTTTGAGAACCCGACAAAGCCTATAGGAAGATTCCTGACGAAGGAGGAGGCAGACGAGAATGAGGCGAACGGCATCCGTTGTATGGAAGACGCCGGCAGAGGTTACCGTATCGTTGTGGCTTCCCCTATGCCAAAGAGAATCCGTGAGCTTCAGACTATCAAGACACTTGTAGACGCAGGGCATATCGTGATTACCTGCGGCGGCGGCGGAATTCCGGTAGTCAGCGACGAGGAAGGACGGCTGGTGGGCGTTAACGCCGTGATTGATAAAGATAACGCCAGCAGCCTCCTTGCGGCGGAGTTGGGGGCAGATCATCTGGTTATCCTGACTGCCGTTGAGAAAGTTGCCATCAACTGGGGAAAAGAGAATCAGGAATGGTTGTCTGACCTTACGGTAGAGCAGGCAAAAGAGTATATTGAACAGGAGCAGTTCGCGAAAGGCTCCATGCTTCCAAAAGTGGAGGCGGCAATTCGTTTTGCAGAATCCGGCGAGGGCAGGCACGCGTTGATCACGCTGCTTGACAAAGCGGCGGCCGGAATTGCCGGTGAGACCGGAACCGTAATCCACTCATAATCATGAGATGAGTTGGTGAATGTAGCCGGTGAATATAGAAATAAAATATTTGTGCAATTCAAGCTATCTTGATTAACAGGCGGTTCGGAGCAATTGTCTGCTCTGAACCGTCGTTTCTTTTAGGATAGTTGATTACATAATATGTGGTCAGTTTAGGAGAGGGAACATGAATATACCAATTAATCTGTTTATGTGGATAATGGCGTTTCTGCCCATTATCGTACTGTTGATTTTGATGATAAAATTTAACTGGGGCGCTACCGAGGCGGCTCCGGTAGGACTTTTGATTACGATTGTTACAGGACTTGTGTTCTTTAAAGCGAATATTAGATTGATCGCGGCAGAAAGCGCCAAAGGAGTCTGGAATGCGTTGATTATCCTTATCATCGTCTGGACGGCGATCTTAATGTATCAGGTAGGCGATGAGGCGAAGGCGTTCCTGGTGATTCGTAACGGTATGAGGAAACTCCTGCCGAACGAATTGCTGTTGGTGCTTGCGATGGGATGGATATTTGAGAGCTTTCTTCAGGGAATTACGGGTTTCGGAGTTCCGGTCGCGGTAGGAGCTCCGCTTCTTATCGGTATCGGCGTCAAGCCGATGTGGGCGGTAATCATACCCCTTCTCGGGCAGGCATGGGGAAATACGTTCGGAACGCTGGGCGCGGCATGGGATTCCCTTGCTATGTCGGCGGGGCTTTCGGCGGGCAGCAAAGAGTATCTTGTAACGGCGATGTGGACGGCGGCGTTTATCTGGTTCTGGAATGCTATCGGAGGATTTGCGACCTGTTGGTTCTACGGCAAAGGCAAGGCTCTTAAGAAGGGACTTCCGGCGGTGGCGCTTATGGCGGTAATCCAGGGCGGAGGCGAGCTCCTGTTAAGTCAGGTGAATACGACAATATGTTGTTTCGTACCGGCTTGTGTTTCTTTGATTGTAATCCTGCTTCTTGGAAGAGTAAAAATGTATGGCGAAGAGTGGAGTATAGAAGACAGTCCGATCATGAACCGTGGGTTTGAAGGACAGACTGGAAGCGGCGAGGGACCGTCCGACATGAGTTTGATTCAGGCGTTCGTGCCATATTTTCTTCTTTCAGCCCTTACTTTGATCGTTCTTTTAGTAAAACCGGTTAACGCGGTTCTGGGAAAGATTTCATTTGGTCTTTCATTCCCGGAGACTTCGACGGGATATGGGTACGTGAATGCGGCGGTAGAGAGTTTCTCTCCGTTTACGCCGTTCACACACGCAAGTATGTTCCTGTTTATATCGGCGATCGTGGGACTTTTCTATTACAAAAAGCATGGCTGGATTAAAGAGGGCGGAGTAAAGAGAATCTTTGTGAAATCAATCTCCATGACGATGCCGTCAGGTATCGCGGTCATTGGTCTGGTAATCATGTCCAAGATCATGGACGGTACGGGACAGACCGTTGTTCTTGCAAACGGAATCGCGAATGTTCTGGGTAAAGTCTATGTGATACTGGCGCCGTTCGTAGGACTTCTTGGAACTTTTATGACGGGAAGCAACATGAGTTCTAATATTCTGTTCGGAGGTTTCCAGATGACGACGGCTAATCTGTTGAACGTAGATCCGTCGGCGATCTTAGGAGCGCAGTCCGCAGGCGGCGCGATCGGAAGCGCGGTAAGTCCGAGTAAGATCATTCTGGGAACTACGACTGCAAGCATTCTTGGCAAAGAAGGAGAAGTTCTTAAGAGAATTATTATGCTTACGGTTCCGACAACGATTGTAATCGGTGTAATCTTGTTTGCGCTGGTAGCGATTTAGAGTCGGTTTTGCAGGAAGGAGAGTCTGACAGATTATGGAGAAGAAAAGTTTTTTTAAGACGAAAGAAGGCGGGCTTACAATTGATTTTATCGTGATTATGGCGGCTTTTTTCATTATCCTTGCAGGTCTTGGCAGCGCAAACGATACGATTTGTCTGGTTGGATTTGCAATTATGGTGGCCGCTATGTTGTATTCGCCGGTTAAAACATTTATAATAAAGCCAAAGAAATAAAACGAAAGGAGAAAACATTATGGCGATTGAAACAATTACAGGCAGAATAGCAAAGGATCTGGAGAGCTTGAAGCAGTTTACAGCGACACCGGGAGACGGCTGTACGAGGCTTCCATTTACCCCCGAGGCAAGAGGGGCGGTAAATTATCTGAAGGAGATTATGGAGGAAGCAGGTCTTGAGGTAAGAGAGGATGCTGCAGGCAACGTAATCGGAGTTATGAAAGGAACGGATCCGGACGCGCCATGTGTTATGATGGGTTCACATTTTGATTCTGTAGTGAATGGAGGAGACTTCGACGGTATCGCGGGCGCCGTATGTGCGATTGAGGTTGCAAGACAGTTGAAGGAAGAAGGAGTTACCCCGAAGAGAGACTTTGTAGCGGTTGGATTCTGTGACGAAGAGGGTATGCGTTTCGGAACAGGATATTTTGGATCCGGCGCAATGCTTGGCAACAGGGATGTGGAGTACTGCAAGAATTTTGCGGATAAGGATGGAGTTACGATCTATGACGCAATGAAAGAATATGGTCTTGATCCGGAGAAGATCGAAGACGCTAAGTGGGACGTATCGAAGATCGGTAAATTCCTAGAGTTACATATTGAGCAGGGACCGGTTCTTGATGCGGAGAATATTGAACTTGGTCTGGTAGACTGTATCGTTGGTATCCAGCGCTATATGGTAACCGTTCACGGAAGAGCCGACCATGCGGGAACCACTCCGATGGATATGCGTATGGACGCGGTAGACGCCGCGACAAAGGTAATCTCCAAGATTCCGGACTGGGCGCGTGAGAAGGCCGACGGAACCGTTGCTACGACAGGATTTATCCGCACGACTCCGGGCGGTATGAACATCGTTGCTGAGAAGGTTGAGTTTACTGTAGATATCCGTTCCAAGAACAATGACAATATTAACGATATTGCCAACAGGATTCGTGCGGCTCTTGACAGAGAAGTAAAGGAGATGGGCGGAAGCTACGAGATCGATACCAAGCTTGTGATTACGCCGGTATGGTTGTCGGAAGAGATGCTGAACACGATGGAAGAGAGTTGCAAGGCAAGAGGTTACAGCTATAAGAAACTTCCAAGCGGCGCCGGACATGACGCTCTTGAAATTGGTCAGGTAATCCCGACGGTAATGCTGTTCGTTCCAAGTAAAGAAGGCAGAAGCCACTGTCCGGTAGAATTTACGAAATATAGTGATTTTGCAAAGGCTTCTGTGATCATGACAGAACTTGCGAAAGAGCTGCTTGTAGAATAAGCAATTAATCTGATGTGTTTTATTTCTTTGGCTGCGCAGGCCAAACGACCTTGCCGCAACTTGTTGCGTCCTTCGGTTTTGGCGGAATTTATGCGGCGGCGTTTTGACCTGCGTGTCCGAAGAGATATTCCGGGCGTCCTGCCCGGGATATTTTCAACAGTTCCTGAAGTAGTGATATAAATGTGTGGTTTCGTATACGTTTCCTAAGAAATGGAGAGGCATATGACAGAGATGAATCCGATTAATAAAAAAGAGAATCTTCGCTTATTAAGAAGTGCGCTCAGACTTACTCAGAAGGAGTTTATCGAGCGCTTTCTTACCTTTGCAGACGGAAAACCATCCATGAGCATTGCGACCTATTCTAATCTGGAATCGAAGGACGGAGGAAGGATGAACGAAGTTATACTTTCGGTATCGGAAAGTCTCGGTATTGATTCTATGTTGTTTTCCATACCGCCGGAAGAATTTGCAGAGAAGATTCAGATGATCCTGCCGGACGACGTGCTGGGTAATATGGCGGAGGGGAATCATATGAGAAAAGGCGGGAGTATCAGCCTTTTGGTGAATCGCCTTACCATGTATTTCGCCGAGCAGATCTTTGGAAAACGTTTGAAAAAGGGAGATAAGATTGAGTCGGACAGGGTGCTGGCGGCGAAGATGGGAGTCGGACGTTCGGCGATCCGGGAGGCGCTTAAGGTTCTGGAGGTTCTGGGGATGATTGATATCCGTCCGGGCCAGGGAACCTATATCAGCAATCATGAAGCCAGTTTCTTCGTTGTTCCTTTGTCCTGGTCTCTTTTCTTGAACGGAAGCCAGATTGACAGTATCGTGGAAGTGCGTAATCTTCTGGAAGTAAAGGCGGCTTATCTGGCTGCGGGATGTACGGATGAAGAGATTCTGGGTAAGCTGTACGAGATTTCACACCGGCTTCACAGGGCTTACGCGGAGAGAGACTTTAAAGAGTTCCTGAATGAGGATCTGGAGTTTCATATCTGTGTTGCGGAATGTTCCGGTAATCAGATCATATATAGTATGATACAGACGATCAGTAATCTGATGCGCCATGTCAGCGGAAGCGGTATGGTGGATGAGGGACAGCTTAAGGATATATATGAGGAACATCAGAAAGTATACGGGCTGATCCTTGCGAAGGATGCCAGAGGCGCTTCAGAGGCGATGAAAGAACATCTTGAGAAGTCCACCGGTCGCTATAATTACAGATAAGCGGCGGAAAAATTGTGACAAAAATTATGATAAAAAATAATTAAAAAGTCCTTGTTATTTTCCGGGGGATGTGATAAACTTTAATACGTTGTGAAGAAAAGAGATGGTCCTCTGGTACAGACGTATTAAGAACATCCGAATAATAAGGAGGTCACACATAATGAACGACATTATCAAAAGTATTGAGGCAGAACAGTTAAAGGAAGTTGTGCCGGAGTTTCATGTTGGAGATACCGTAAAGGTGTATGGTAAGATCAAAGAAGGAAACCGCGAGAGAATCCAGATATTTGAGGGAACTGTCCTTAAGAAGCAGGGAGGCGGATCAAGAGCTACATTTACGGTAAGAAAGAATTCTAACGGAATCGGCGTTGAGAAGACATGGCCGCTGCATTCACCGAATGTCGAGAAGGTTGAAGTAGTGAGAAGAGGTAAGGTAAGAAGAGCGAAACTGTTCTACTTAAGAGACCGCGTAGGTAAGAGAGCGAAAGTTAAAGAGTTAGTAAAATAAGAAGCAAGTCAGAAGGGGCAAGTACATAATGTATATTGCCCCTTTTCTGTTACAAGGGGAATACATGGGACGCAGACGAAAAAAACGTATATTCAGGAAAGCAAGGAAGAAGAAATTTGATTTTCATTTTCATGTAAATCTTAAACTTTTAAGAACGGCCGCCGTATGGAGCTTTAAGGTGGGGGTGGCATGTCTTCTGGCATTTGTAAGTGTCTGGTATTTTGGTCAGCAGGTCAGTATGGTGGGAGACTCTATGAAACCGGTGCTGTATAATGGAGATGTTGTCCTTGTGAACCGGATTATCTATAACGCGAGGACACCAAAGCGGGGAGATATTGTTGTGTTCAAACCCAAGGGAAATGAGAACGACCACTATTTCACAAAGCGGATCGTCGGTCTTCCCGGAGAGAGCGTTGAGATCATTGAGAACAGAATCTATATCGACGGAGAGAAGCTGGATGAAGAATATGAGACGACGGATATTGACGATGTGGGGATTGCAGACGAGAGAATACAGCTTGCGGGGGATGAGTTTTTTGTGTTGGGGGATAACCGTGCGAACAGTGAAGACAGCCGAAACGCGGATGTGGGGAATGTTAAGCGGGATTATATTTATGGGAAAGCATGGTTTGTTATTTCCCCGAAGAAAAATTTTGGATTTGTAAGATAAGGAGCAAAAGAATATGCATGTTCAATGGTATCCGGGTCATATGACCAAAGCGAAGCGTATGATGCAGGAAAATATGAAACTGATCGATCTTATTATCGAGCTTGCAGATGCGAGAATACCGGAAAGCAGCAGGAATCCGGATATTGACGAGTTGGGGAAGAATAAGTCCCGGGTGATTCTGCTGAATAAGGCAGATCTTGCGGAAGAGAGATGGAATAAAGCCTGGGGGGAATATTACAAAGAGAAAGGGTATCTGGCGGTCAATGTGAATTCCAGAAAAAACGGAACCATGAAGCCTGTTCAGGAAGTAATAAAAGAGGCGTGTAAAGAGAAGATCGAAAGAGACCGCAGGAGAGGGATCCTGAATCGTCCGGTCCGGGCAATGGTAGTGGGGATTCCGAACGTGGGTAAATCTACTTTTATTAATTCTCTTGCCGGAAAAGCGTGCGCCAAGACAGGGAATACGCCGGGAGTCACGAAGGGAAAGCAGTGGATACGCCTGAATCGTCAGGTGGAGCTCTTAGATACGCCGGGAATTCTGTGGCCGAAATTTGAAGATCAGCAAGTAGGAATGATGCTGGCTTTTATAGGTTCCATTAAAGATGAACTTTTGAATACCGAAGAATTGTCGGCAGAGTTGATTATTCGTCTGAATCAGGATTATCCGGGAGTGTTGGAGAAGAAGTACCAGATCATAGCCGATCAGGATCCTTATGTCGTACTGGAAAGGATTGCCAGGAGCAGACATTGTCTGCTGCGTGGAAATGAACTGGATACAGAGAAGGCCGCGCTGCTTATGCTGGATGATTTCCGCAGCGGGAGGCTTGGAAGACTCACGCTGGAATATCCACAGGAAATGTGATAAAATTGACGTGCCGGCAGACTGCTTTTAAAGGGGAACTGACGGAGAAGATAAAGAAAGGGAGACTGTGGAGATGACAGACAGAGACGGGCAAAAGGAAGAAGAGAGAAGCATCCTTAGAGAACTGGGAGGATGGATTCTATATATACTGATTATTGTCGTGCTGACGTATCTGATTATTACTTTCGTGGGACAGAGAACCAGAGTAAGCGGCTCTTCTATGGAAACGACGTTAAGCGACGGAGATAATCTGATCGTAGATAAGCTGTCGTATCATTTTAAAGAACCAAAGCGCTTTGATATCATCGTATTTCCTTATAAGCATGAAGAAAATACATATTATATCAAGCGGATCATCGGGCTTCCGGGAGATACTGTACAGGTGGTCGACGGATATGTCTATATAGACGGAGAGTTGTTGGAGAGCGATACCTATGGAGCGGAGGTAATGACGACGGCAGATTTGGCTGCGGAACCGATTCAGCTTGGAGAGGATGAGTATTTTGTGCTTGGAGATAACCGGAATCATAGTTCGGACAGCCGTGATCCCAGCGTAGGCGTTCTGAAGCGGGAAGATCTGATAGGAAGAGCATGGGTGCGGATCTATCCGTTCAATAAGATGGGAGTTATCAAGCATGAATAAGCGGGAAGAAGAGAGGCGGCGTAAGCAGCGGGAGAAGCTTGAAAAGGAGAGAGCGCGTCTTCATGAGATGCGCGTTTATGAAAGAGAATATGCCGGATATAGGTATATCTGCGGAATCGACGAGGCCGGCAGAGGACCTCTTGCCGGCCCGGTTGTTGCAGGAGCCGTGATCCTTGGACCGGATACGGAGATTCTCTATCTGAATGATTCGAAGAAATTATCCGAGAAGAAGAGGGAGATTCTGTATGATGAGATTATGGAGAAGGCGGCTGCGGCGGGAATCGGGATTGTAAGCCCTGCAAGAATCGATGAGATCAATATTCTGCAGGCTACCTATGAGGCTATGCGTATGGCTGTAGATAGTCTTGAAGTACGTCCGGATCTTCTGCTTAATGATGCGGTAACGATTCCGGAGATTGAGATCTTACAGGTGCCGATCATCAAGGGGGATCAGAAAAGCGTATCTATAGCCGCGGCAAGCATTATTGCCAAGGTCACCAGGGACCGGCTGATGACAGAATATGATAAGGTGATTCCAGGGTATGATTTTGCCCGCCATAAAGGATATGGGACGAAGAAGCATATCGAAGCGTTGAGGGAGTTGGGGCCGTCTCTGATACATCGGGCAACATTTATTAAAAATTTTTAGACAGGAAGGCGTGTATGGGCGGGAATCGTCGGGAAACGGGCGCGAAATATGAGCGGAAAGCGGGAAAATATCTGGAGAGCCAGGGGTACGAAATTCTGGAATATAATTATCGCTGCAGATTGGGAGAGATAGATATTATAGCGAGAGACGGTGAATACCTGGTCTTTTGCGAAGTGAAATACAGGGCGGACTCAAAAAGCGGGCACCCGGCCGAAGCGGTGGACAGAAAGAAACAGCAGACCATATCAAAGTGTGCTTTATATTATATTACCCGCCGCGGTATGTGGGAGCAGGCCAGCCGTTTTGACGTCGTAAGCTTTGAAGGGGATGAGACGACCATATATCAGAACGCGTTCGACTATATTGGAGGATAAAAAAATGAGTCTTGGGTTAAGATATAAGAATGAAAAGCATATATTTGATGAAAAGGTGGTAAATGGCGTTCCTTATCTCTCTTACCCGATGTTGGAGGAGACGGGGATCGTAAGGCATGGATTCTCAACGAGGTTCGGGGGAGTCAGTACGGGACATTGTGCTACGATGAATATCAGTACCACAAGGGGAGACGATCCTGAGTCCATAGAGGAGAACCGGCGGAGAATTGCGTCGGCGATTGGAGTTAAGACGGAGGATTTTACTTATACTCATCAGACGCATACGACGAATGTGGCCGTGGTGACAGAAGAAGAACGGGGGAGACAGTTCATGGAGACGGACGGATTGGTGACGAATGTGCCGGGGATCTGTCTGGTAACGTTTTATGCGGATTGCGTGCCGTTGTTTTTCGTAGACCCTGTCCGCCGAGCCATCGGGCTCAGCCATTCGGGATGGAAAGGGACGGTTCATAAGATGGGCAAGGTCACCGTGGAGCGGATGAGAGATGAATTTGGAACGGATCCGGCACAGGTGACGGCGGCCATCGGACCTTCTATCTGTCAGGAATGTTATGAAGTAAGCGAGGATGTGATAGAGCAGTTTCGGGAGAATTTCCGGGAAGAGTTATGGCCGGAATTGTTCTACAGGAAAGAGAACGGAAAATACCAGTTGGATCTGTGGAGGGCGAACCGGGCGGTTCTGGTGGAAGCGGGGATTCCGGAAGAGAGAATCGCAGTGACAAATGTATGTACGCACTGTAATCCGGATATCTTATTCTCCCACAGAATCGCAGGGGTAAAGAGAGGGAATTTAAGTGCGTTTCTTGCATTGAAGCCGGCATAGGAGTTGATAAGATTTTGGATGTTTCGGCGATGTCGAATTCATCTGTTTTATTCGCTGCATTATGGCGCAGCAGAAAAGGAAGTGATGTCATGGCAATACCAACACCATGTGAAGGAGCGGTACCCACAGTAAGCGACGTGGCCGCGACGACGGCGGTTGAAATGGCGGAGGTAACACAGGATACGGTAGAGGAAGTAAACCGCCTGGCGCAGTTTATACAAAGCAGTATTCCGAAGCTTGCGGCATTTGGTTTGCGGGTACTGATCGCTTTACTGGTATTCTTTGCAGGAAGAATTGTGATAAAGTGGATTCAACGGATAGTACGCCATTCTCTCGAGCGTTCGGGCGTGGATAAAGGCGTAGAACAGTTTGTTGATTCGTTTTTAAAAGTCGGATTATATTCTTTGCTGATTTTCAGCATTGCGGCTAAATTCGGTATAGACACTGCTTCCGTGGCGGCGCTGGTCGCATCCGGAGGCGTCGCTATCGGTCTGGCGCTGCAGGGAAGCCTGTCGAATTTCGCCGGAGGCGTCCTGATCTTACTCCTGAAACCTTTTGAAGTCGGGGACTATATTCTTGAAGATACGAATAAAAACGAGGGTACGGTAAAAGAGATACAGATATTTTATACTAAATTGAGTACTGTCGATAATAAGACGATCGTGATTCCTAACGGAATGCTGACGAACAACAGCCTGACAAATGCAACCGCGAAAGAAGAACGGCAGTTGGATCTGAAGATTTCGATTTCTTACCAGGCAGATCTAAAAAAAGCCAAGGAGCTGATCCTGGATGTCCTTAGAAAAGATGAAAGTGTGAAGCAGGATGCGGGAATGAATGTATTTGTAGATGATCTGGCGGACAGCGCAGTGGTTCTGGGGGTCAGGGCATGGGTGAAAAACGATGATTTCTGGCCGGCAAAATGGCGGATGCTGGAGACAATTAAGCTGACGTTAGACGAACAGGGAATTGAGATTCCTTATCCGCAACTGACGGTGCATATGAGACAGGGGCATGAAAGGTAACCAAAGTAGAAAAAAATAGAAAATATTAAAAAAAGTTCTTGCAAATGTCGAAATATTTGTTATAATAATATTCGTGGTTGTTAGTGATAACGCCATAAGCTGGAATAGCTCAGTCGGTAGAGCACTTCACTCGTAATGAAGGGGTCGTCGGTTCAAGTCCGATTTCCAGCTTGATTAGAAAAGTGCTGAATAATTTATTGGCTTAACTGTTGATAAAATGAGAAAATTAAAACAGATCAGTAAATGGCGCTAATAAGCTGG
>OFGB01000856.1_pt1 | contig 20427 bp, 14 predicted proteins | sample 1521491 | NCBI WGS metagenome assembly OFGB01 (sample SAMEA3504095, study PRJEB24116) | mouse gut metagenome | biome: mouse gut; feature: mouse-associated habitat; material: faeces | place: Denmark | collected 2011
GCCATGATGAACAGGCGGGTCATGCCGCTCATGCCGCCCTGGGCGGCGGCCTCGTCGGCGTAATAGCCGCTGTTGGCCACGGTGTACAGGATGTTCTTGCAGGCCTGGCGCATGGCCAGCACGCAGGTGGCGGAATCGGTGTCCTCCAGCTTATTGCTCTCCGCCATGCCGTAGCCCAGCATCAAATCATTGCCCGCCCGGATGGCCGCGTCGGTAATCTCAAAGCCATAGGAGCCGTTGTAGTCGGAAATGACCATGCCCTGGAAGCCCCACTCGCCCCGCAGAACATCGTTGAGCAGCTCGGAGCTGCTGATGGCGGGCACGGTGCCCAGCCAGTTGTAGGCGGTCATCATGCCCATAACATAGCGCTCGAAATCGAAGTTTTTCACCACCATCTCGAAGGGCTTCAGGCAGGTCTCCCGGAAGGTCTGCTCGGTCATGTAGGTGAGCAGGAAGGCGGTGCGGTTGGTCTCCTGGTCGTTGGCGGCGAAGTGCTTGATGTAGGAGTACACGCCGTACTTGGCCGCGCCGTTCACCTCCTGGGAGGCGAACAGGCCGGACAGCACCGGGTCCTCGGAGTAATACTCAAAGTTGCGCCCGGAGAAGGCGGTGCGGTGCAGGTTCATGGCCGGGCCGTACCAGCCGTAGTTGTTGGCGTTGGCAAACTCCTGGCCCAGGGCGTCGCCGATCTTCTCCGCCATCTCCTTGCTCCAGGTCTGGGCCATGAGCACCTCGGTGGGGAACTGGGTGCCGTTGGAGCCGGTGACGTAGTTGGACAGGCCGGAGGGCCCGTCGCAGTCGGAGGTGGCCATCTTGCCCACCGATTCGATGGCCGCGGTCTGCCAGCCGCCGGTGTTGATGAGGGTGGTCATGTCCTCGATGCTCATCTGATCCAGCAGCTTCTCCCAGCTGGCGTCGCCATAGTCCTTGCCCGCCAGGTCGGCCAGCGTCAGGCTCCCCTTGGCCCCGGTGGTGGGCATAGGGCAAGCTCGGCGCGGTGGGCTTCCTCGTATTTGTCGCGCTTGCTCGTCCAGCCGTTTTTCAGTGTTTTCAGTTCGTCGTGTATGGGTTTGTACTTCAAATAATTCCCGCCGTACTCAATCAACTTTTTCAATTCTTTCATACGCTTCTCGGCGGTTTTCATGCCCTCACGGATAGTGTCGGATTTCTCACGGACAGCGGAAAGGGCTGCGTCCAGCTCCGCAAGAGTGGCGATAGCTATGCCTTTCTTCTCCATTTGGCAAGCCGCCACGCCCACATGGACGGTAGGGATTTGGTCTATCCCTTGCCGTTCATAGCTGCGGTGGTCGATACGCTCCGGGCTGTCGTTTCTCTCCAAATAGGCATTGGCAAGGTCAGCCCATGCCGCCCGCCAAACTTCCGCATTTTCTTGATTGTTCCAGTCCACAAGGTCAACCTTGCGGGTCTTGTATCTGCCACTTGGCAGCTTCACACGCTCGCCCTTTTCATCAAGCACATATTCCTTTTTGGATTTCACCGCCCATGCGCCGCGCTCGTCAAGGGGGCGCATAGTCAAGAGGATACCGTATTTTATATCCAGCTCCCGTATGCCCTGTTCTGAACGCCCAAAAAACATTTCAATGATTTTTTCATCTTCTATCATTACACCGCCTCCTTTCCGGCTTCACCTATATACTACGGTTTCAGCGGCAAATACTACATCAAATCTCAAATTTTTTCAAAATTATTATACCATACGTCGCGTGAGATTGTTTGCGGTATTTTTCGGGTGTTTTCTCCGGCTCTTGACTGTCAATCATAGATTAACTCATGTTTTACGATTTCCTCTGCTTGTGCCTTGCAAGCGTTCATCAGCCCTACTACGCGCAGCTGCCCGAGCTGTACCGCCGCCTGACGGACAGCCCGGGGAAGCGGCTGATCCTGGTGGGGGGCAGCAATGTGGCCTTTGGGGTGGACACGGGCCTTTTGGAGCGCACGCTGGCCCAATACGGGTATGAGTACACCGTATGCCCCTTCGGCCTGTATGCCGCCGTGGGCGCCGGCGCCATGCTGGAGCTGTCCCAGGGCCAGCTGCGGGAGGGGGACGTGGTGGTGCTGGCGGTGGAGCCGACGGATGAAACGCTGTCCGATTACTTTGGCGCGTCCGCCTTCTGGAAGTGCGCGGAGGAGGCGCCGGAGCTGCTGCTGGGGGTGAGCCCGGCCCATCAGGCGGCGCTGGCGGGCAATTACGTGGGCTTTCTTCAGGAGCGCGCGTCCATCTGCCGCAGCGGGGAGTTCCCCGCCGCCGGTGGGGTGTACGCGAAATCCTCCTTTGACGGGGACGGCAGCCTGAGCTTTTACCGGGCGGGGAACGTGATGGCCGTGGGGTGGGACACCGGCGCGCCGGTGGATCTGGGGGCGGTGTCCATCTCGCCGGAATTTGCCGGGCAGGTGAACGGATACTGCCGTGCGGCCGAGGCCCGGGGCGCAGAGGTATATCTCAGCTTCAGCCCTGTGAACCGCTCCGCCCTGGAGGGGGATGAGCAGGAGGGGGCGTCGGCCTATTTCCGCGCCTGCCTGGACGCCTTCCTCTGCCCCGTGATCAGCGACCCCAACCGCTATATCCTGGACAGCGGATGGTTTTACGACTCCAATTTCCATCTGAACTCCGCCGGGGCGGCGGTGCGCACCCGCCTGCTGGCGGAGGATCTGCTGGCCCAGTGGGGCTGCTACCAGGCGCTGGACCTCCCCCAGCCCGACATGCCGGAGCCCGTGCCCCAGGAGGCGGCGGAGGCGGAGGACAGCGGCTGCTTCCTGTTCTCGCCCATAGACGAAGCGGGTTCGGGATATCTGGTGTCCGGCCTGACGCAGGCGGGGATGGAGCAGGCCAGCCTCACCGTGCCCGCCAGCTTTGCGGGCAGGCCGGTGGTGGGGGTGGAGCCCCGGGCGCTGGAGGGCGGATCGGCGCTGGAGGGGCTGCGCCTGCCGGAAAGCATTGAAAGTCTGCCGGACGGGGTGTTCTCCGGCTGCCCGAGGCTGACCCGGCTGGTGCTGGAGCACACGGGGCGGCTGTGCCGCATCACCGAGCGCACCTTCGACGGCGCGCCCCAGGTGAAATGCTATGTTCCCACTGCGGCCTACCCCCTCTACCGGGATGGGGACGGCTGCGAGACAAACCCGTGGGCGGCGCTGCTGGAGCGCATATTTCGCTATTGAGAAGCAGTACCAATCGCCGAAGTATTCAGATTGGCCGTAAAGCTGGGTACTGAGGCTATTGGTACTGCTTCTGAGGGGCGCGCGGCCCACGCTATGCGCTTTTTCAGCCTGCCTCCGCGTGACTGCAAAAAAGCCCCGGGCCAATGGGAACTGCCATCGGCCCGGGGTGTTCTGATTGTTTGTGACATATGCGGCACGCGCAGCGCCCGCGGGAGGAAGGGACGGCGGATAGGGTCCGGCCTCCGTTTCAGCCCTGCCCGTAGTACGCCCCCGGCCCGTGCTTGCGCAGGTAGTGCTTGTTCAGCAGCTCCTGCTGCATGGGGCCCTTGCGCGGCTCCAGGGCCAGCGCGTGCCAGTCCATGAACGCCGCCTCCTCCATCACTACCGCGTTGTGTACGGCGTCGAGCGGGCCGGTCCCCCAGGCAAAGGGGCCGTGGCTGTGCACCAGCGCCCCGGGCACCTGGGCGGGATCAATGCGGCGCTCCCGGAAGGTGCCGATGATGACGTTTCCAGTCTCCCGCTCATAGCTTCCGCCAATCTCCGCCGGGGTCATCGGACGGGTGCAGGGGATCTCGCCGTAGAAATAATCCGCCTGGGTGGTGCCCATGGCGGGGATGCCCCGGCCCGCCTGGGCGAACGCCGTGGCCCAGCGGGAATGGGTGTGGACAATGCCGCCCAGGGTGGGAAAGGCGTTATACAGCGCCGCGTGGGTGTCCGTGTCGCTGGAGGGCCTCCACTTGCCCTCCACCCGCGCCCCGGTTTCCAGGGAGACCACCACCATGTCGTCCGCCGTCATGCCGTCGTACTCCACCCCGGAGGGCTTGATGACCATGAGGCCCCGCTCCCGGTCCACCCCGGACACATTCCCCCAGGTGAAGGTGACCAGGCCGTGCTTTGGCAGCAAAAGATTGGCTTCCAGCACTTTTTGCTTCAATTCCGCCAGCATTTACAGCACCTCCGCCGCCTTGCGCTCCACGTCCAGCAGGGCGCGGTAACGCGCCATGTAGGCGTTAAAGCCCGCCGCCGTCTCCCCGTCCGGCTGGACGGTGGAGCCGGACACCCCGGCGAACACTGGGTTATTCAGGTACGCTTCCAAGGTTTCGCCTTCGGCGCTCCAAACCCGGTAGGCCGCCAGCAGGGCCATGCCGTAGGGGCCGCCCTCCCCGGCGGTGTCCAGGCAGGAGACGGGGGCGCTGCAGGCCGCGGCGAGGAACGCCTGCCCCACCAGCGGGGTCTTGAACAGCCCGCCGTGGCCGGTGAGGGAGTCGATGGCCACCCCCTCGGAGGCCAGAATGTCCATGCCGATTTTCAGCGTCGCCATGGTGGCATAGAGCTGGGCCCGGAAGAAATTCGCCAGGGTGAACCGGGCCTCCGGCGTACGCACCACCAGCGGACGGCCCGTGTCCATATGGGTGACGCCCTCCCCGGACAGGTAGTTGCAGACGGTGACGCCGCCGCAGTCCGCCTCGCCCTCCAGGCTTTTTTCGTAGAGCCTGGTGTAAAGCTCGCCGGGCTCGGGGGAGGCGCCGAACAGCTCCGCCGCCTCCTTCAGCACCCCGGCCCAGGCGTTGGTGTCGTTGGTGCAGTTATTGCAGTGGACCATAGCCACCGGCATGCCGGTGGGGGTGGTCACCAGGTCGATCTCCTCGTAGACTTTGGATAGGGGCTTTTCCAGCACCACCATGGAAAAAATCGACGTACCCGCCGACACATTGCCAGTGCGGGGGGCCACGGCGTTGGTGGCGGCCATGCCGGTGCCCGCGTCGCCCTCCGGGGGTGCGAAGGGGATGCCGGGGGAGAGCAGGCCGTCCAGCAGGGCCGCGCCGGATTCCGTGAGGCAGCCCGCATCCGCACCGGCGGGGAGTACCTGGGGCAGCACGTCCCGGATCTGCCAGGGCTGGGATTCCGTCAGCGCCCCGAATTTGCGCAGCATCTCCCCGTCGTAGTCCAGCGTCCGGCTGTCAATGGGGAACATCCCGGACGCCTCGCCCACGCCCACGGCGTTCACGCCGGTGAGCATATAGTGGACGTACCCGGCCAGGGTGGTGATGTGGGCGACGCGGGGGACGTGCTCCTCCCCGTTGAGCACCGCCTGATAGAGGTGGGCGATGGACCACCGCTGGGGGATGTTGAAGCCGAACAGGGCGGTCAGTTCCGCCGCGGCGGGCCCGGTGATGGTGTTCTGCCAGGTGCGGAAGGGGGTGAGCAGGTTCCAGTCCGCGTCAAAGGCCAGATAGCCGTGCATCATGCCGGATATGCCCATGGCGCGGACGTTTTCCCGTTTATCCACCCTGGACAGGACCGTTTTCAGCCCCGTCCACACCTCGTCCAGGGGGTACGTCCACACGCCGTTTTCGTAGGCGCTGGCCCAGGTATAGTTCCCGGAGGACGTGGGCTTAAACCGTTCGTCGATGGCGACGGCCTTGATCCGGGTGGAGCCCAATTCAATGCCCAAGATCACATTGTTGTCCTTCATAGTCCAGACCTCATTTTAATTTCCAGGCCAGATCGTTCCAGAACAGCTCCTGCTCCAGCCCCTCCACCGTGGTGTCCCTGGTGATGTGGACAAACTCAATCTCCATCATCCGGGCCCAGTCCCGCAGCATCTCCGCGTCCACGTCGTAGCTGAGCACCGTATGGTGCGCACCGCCCGCCGTGATCCAGCACTCCACCCCGGCGGTGAGGGACGGCTCCGCCCGCCACATCACCCGGGCCACCGGCAGGTTTGGCATGGGCAGGATGGGCTTGACGCAGTGGATATCCTGGCAGATAAGGCGCAGGCGGCCTCCCATGTCGATCAGGCTGGCCACAATGGCGTCCCCCTCCCTGCCCTCGAACACCAGCCGGGCGGGGTCCTTCTCGTTCATGCCGATGCCCAGGGGATGGGTTTCAATGCGGGGGCGCTGCGCCGCGCAGCAGGGGCAGACCTCCAGCATGTGGGCCCCCAGGCTGTACTCCCGGCCCTCCACAAGATGATAGGTATAGTCCTCCATGAACAAGGAGCACCCATTGCCGCCCTCCCCCATGGCCTTCATAATGGCGGTCATGGCGGCCACCTTCCAATCCCCCTCGCCGCCGTAGCCGTAGCCCTGGGCCATCAGATGCTGGCTGGCCAGGCCGGGGAGCTGCTCCATGCCGTACAGGTCCTGAAAGGTGTTGGTGAAGGCCCCGCAGCCCTCCCGGTCCAGCATCCGCCGGATGGCGAGTTCCTCCCGGGCCTGGTAACGGATGGCGTCCATGTTGCCGGTGGCGATATCGTATTGCGCTATGTAGAGCTCCATGAGCGCGTCGATGTCTGCTTCGGTGACGGCGTCCATCTCCTTCACCAGGTCGCCAACAGCCCAGGTGTTCACCTGCCAGCCCAGTTTGACCTGGGCCTCCACCTTGTCGCCCTCGGTGACGGCCACCTCCCGCATGTTGTCGCCAAAGCGCATCACCTTCAGGGATCTGGACACCGCCGCGCCTGCGGCGGCGCGCATCCAGCGGCCCAGCCGCACATGCACGCTCTCATCCTGCCAGTGTCCGGCGATGACCTTGCGGGGCAGGCGCAGCCGGGCGGCGAGAAAGCCGTGCTCCCGGTCGCCGTGGGCGGCCTGATTGAGGTTCATGAAGTCCATGTCGATCTCGTCGCCGGGGATCTCCCGGTTATACTGGGTGGCCAGGTGGCAATAGGGCTTTTGCAGCCCCGCCAGGCCGTTAATCCACATTTTGCTGGGGGAAAAGGTGTGGCACCAGGCCACCACCCCGGCGCAGGACGGGCTGTAGTTGGCCTCCCTCACTACGCCGGCAATCTCCCCGGCGGTTTTGGCGGTCACCTTATAGACCAGGGGGAAGGGCAGGAGCCTGGACAGCTGCTCCGCCATCTCCCTGGCCCGGGCGTCCACCGTCTCCAGCACCTCGGGGCCGTACAGGAACTGGCTGCCCACCACAAACCAGAATTCATAATTTTTCATGATACCCGCTCCTAATTTTTTAACCTGCGTCCATCTGTATCCTGCGCTGTTCGCCGCAGGTCAGATCTCCGCGTCTGGGTTGAAATACCAAATGAGCGGGCCGCCCCCCAAATCCGTTAAGGAGCGGCCCGCAGCAGCAGTTTATGTCAGGCCGGCAGGGTATACACCGCCGTGTTAATGATGGCGTTCAGTGTGCCGAAGATCACCGGCCCCAAGTAAAGGTTGCTGGTGGCGTTGTAGATCTTCCGATTGATGATTGTGCCGGCTGTTGCGGACATGATCATATAGGACAGCATCATATAGGCCTTCCAGTTAGAGAAACTGCCAAAGCCGACCCCGGTTCGGGCCAGATTGGTGTAATATACGATAACCACGATGATGGTACCCAGCACATTACACAGCACACAGATCAAAAGATTCACGCGCTCCGGCATATCTTTGAAGCGGTTGCAGCCGTTCATAATCAGCGAGTTGATGCACCAATACAAGATAAAAAACGGCGCATAGCACAGGGAGACTTTCAGATGAGACCACTTCATCATCGCCATGGACAGGTCCACCAGGCGGAAGTCTACCTTGAAGAAATAGTCTGCAAACCACACCACGCTGCGGCAGAGGAGCACAACACACATTGCCAGAAGCACCGTCCGCCCGACATTCGCCAAGCTGATCTTCAGGTTATAGTCCGAGAGCTTTGCTCCGTTCTTCTTGTGGATCAGGTTGTAGAACAGGAAGAACATCGTAAGCAGGAACAGTCCGCTGAACAGCATCCAAACTACTACATTGTTAGCCACACCGTACACAAAAATCTTGCCGGTATTGCCCTGCCCGGTGAGTGAGAATATCTTGCTGGTCTGCTGAATAATGATTGGCGCCATAATGGGCGGAACAAAGCCTCCGATCAGGGACGCGATGAGGAAGATTGCCCAATCCTTGCGCGTTTTCAGGCCGGATGTCGGCTCCTGCGCAGGCTGATTCAGGGCGGAGAACACGGGTACGTCCAACAGCAGCACGGCCAGAGGCACAGTGAGGCCCAAAATCGCCAGCAGCCCAAGGGCTGAGAGCAGCATCAAAGACAGATAGGTCTGATTAGACGGATCAATGGCGTTCGGTGCGCCCAAGGTCTGGGAAAAGAAGCTCACGGTGTCCCGGATAAACGCGCTGCTGACCATGCCGGAGCCGTGGGTAGAATCAGCGGGATTGTAGATCACCCGGCCGTTATTTTCCGCAAAGCTCCCGTAAACGTGGCCGATCTCAACTTTGACGCTGGGATCGTCCAAATCCGCCTCCGAGAAGGTTCCGGGTACTCCCAGATTGACAACCTCTTTCATCTCCCGCTTCACGCTCAGATCGCCCGGCCAATATCCCTCCACAGGCTTGAAGCCCAGGCGGGAATAGGGATCATACAGGCCAGCGCCAAAGCCCAGGTTGATGTCCGTAGCCAGAGCATCCAGCGGGGAATAGGGGGGGGCCAGAATCAACGCGGCCGCCACCTTTTTCTCGTAGGTATCCGGGTGCTCACGCTGCTGTTCGCCATATTGGGTCATCACTCGAACCACATTGCCGCCGCCCTTGGAATAGCCGGCAATCCCGATGCGGCTGCTGTCAATATAGGGCAGGTTGTAATAAACATAGTCAATCAGCTCATAGAAGCCGAAGGTAGGCGACGCGCCGGTGGATTCAGAGGAATGACCGCCCGAGAGAAGGTCCAGCACATACACCGCAAACCCTCTGCGTACAAGCTCCGCAGAGCACAGTCTTACACTCTCCGCTGTGCTGTCATTTCCTGGGCTGTAGATGACCGCCGGTACGGGGTTGTCGGCAGAAGCGTTTACAGGGCGGTATTCCAAAAAGCGCACAATATCGCCGCTGGCAATGGATATCTTCAAATCGTTGAGCTCATACTTTCCGTGGTCCGTCAGCATGACTTGTGTGCCAATCATACTGAGTAGGCACATCGCCACGCACACGAGCAGCGCGATAAAACTCCGTTTCTTGCTTTTGGACATAACAAACCTTCCTTTCTCTATTTCACAGCCGGACCGTCTGCTTTAGGTGGGACACAATCGCATCAAACACGTTTTACCAGCGGTGTTCATGTGACCCCCTCCCTCTGGAACTTGATATGGTCGCGCGCGCGCCGGCCGGATGTTGTTTGTTGTGCACAACGAGACCGGCCCTTATGACTTATTTTTATCACACTTTGCCCTATGCGTAAAGAATTGTCATGTTCTTACATAGACATTTATTGATATTTAGTGTATTATGACCATATGTTTTGGAAGGAGGGGCCCTTATGTTGGCAAAATTTGAGCGCCGGGCGTTCACGGAAGGCTGTAAGGTCTGGCTGGGGAAATACCGAAGCCTGCACAACATTCCCCACTGGCATTACGAGCACGAGCTGGTCTCCTGCCTTGAGGGCTCCGCCGCCGTTCTGCTGGATGGTCAGCAGTACCGCCTGGAAGCCGGTATGTGTATCCTCTGTCCGGCGGAAAGCCCCCACTCTATCGCCAGCAGCCTTGACGGCGGTGTGATTGTGGCCCAATTCGACCAGTCCCTGTGTGCCGGTGCGGCCCCATTCTGGCTGGAATCCCCCCTGTTTGAGGACCGTTATGGCTCATATTCCTGCATGGACGGCATGTACCGGGAACAGGAGTCCCGGCTGGCGTTTTGCAGCGAAAAAATCAACGCCTCCATGTCCCTGCTCCTCATTGAAATTTTTCGGAATGAGCCGCTTGTGCGCCGGGCCGCCCAAAACCAAAAGTCAATTGCGCGCTACAAGGACTTGCTGACCGTCATCGACCAGTCCTTTGACCACCTGTCCTTCTGCGATGCCGCCGCGTTTATGAATATGTCGGATGCCTACTTTTCCCGGTTTTTTAAAAAAGTATCCGGCATGACCTTTTCCCAGTATCTGAACATTGTGCGCGTCGGAAGGGCAATTGATATCCTTGCGGTCTCGCCGGATATTACAATGGCGTCCCTGATGACGGAGTGCGGCTTTAACACCCTGCGCAATTTTAACCGGGTGTTCAAGAGTGTCACCGGGTATTCTCCCAGCACCCTTCCCCGGGAATATTCACTGGACTACCGCTCCCTTTCCACCTACGAAGACGCGTTTGACCCGACAATGGACAGCTCCATCCTGCTGACCAATCCGGGACCTGACCCAGAACCCGGCTCAGACTGATGGAGCTGGGCGCGCATAGCGGCGGAAGAATTGGCAGGCACAAAGTTCAAAAAAGTATGATGGCAAGCTGTGAGCTTGCCATCATACTTGATGCTGTTTGAAAAGTTACGTGTTATACCGCGTTGATGAGGCCGCGGGCCCAGGCTTGCCGCAGATGAGTTCGTCTCACGTTTGCCAATTCGCTTTTTTTTTAAAATCCACACATGCGGTATCTCTCAACGGAAGCCTCACCGAATGCCCCGTGAAGGAGGACTGGTAGACTGCCAGCACCAGCTCCAGTGCGTTTCTCCCTGCCACAGCGTCGACATATGGCGCGCGGTTTTGCCGGATGGCATCAATCATATCTGCATAGAGCGCTATATGTCCGTTGCCATAAACATTGCCGGCAGTTTCCTGGAAGCCCTTCGCGTTCGCATCTGCCTCCAGCGTATGGGTGAACTCCCAAATATCAATCTGATTAGCAGAGGTTCCTCCAAGTTTAACGGTTCCGTGCTCTCCGAACAGGTACAGCGTCTCCTCTAGATTTTTAGGGTATACGTTGGTGGTGCCCTCAATCGTTCCGATGGTCCCATTCCGAAACTTTACCACTGCCATCCCCACGTCCTCACACTCCAGGTAGTCGTGGAACTGCCGCCGGGTAACGCCATAGACCTCCTCCGGCTCATCCCCCATCATCCACCGCAGCAGATCAATGCCATGGATGCATTGGTTCATCAGACAGCCGCCGTCCTGGGCCCAGGTCCCCCGCCAAGGAGCTTGGGCATAGTAATCCCGGTTTCGATTCCAGCGGACGTGAATGGAGCCGTGGGAGAGCGTCCCAAAACGCTTCTGCTCCAGCGCCTTCCGGGTTTCCTGCACGGCCAGGTTGAATCGGTTCTGATGGCAGGCGCATACCTTGACGCCTTTGTCCCCGCTGCGGCGGATGATTTCCTCCGCATCCGCTATGGACATGGCCATAGGCTTTTCAATAATGACGTTTACACCGGCATCAATGCAGTCCAAAGCAATCTGTGCGTGGAGACCGCTCTCGGTGGCGATGGCCGCCAGATCAATATTATTCTGCGCCAGCATCTGCTTGTAGTCGGAATACCGCTTGATAGAGGCGTCCTTTGCCAGGCTGTGCTTGGCCAGCAGCGCTTCCATGGCATCCGGCTTGACATCGCACACGGCGCAAATGTGTAGATTGTTCATTACAGCAGCCTTTATATGGTTTGTGGCGATGCGGCCGCAGCCGATCAAAGCATAGTTCATTGCCGTCCCCCATTTATTCCAGGTTGTCATGATAGCGCTATTTGATTGACGCCTTCAAGTTCTTTAAAAAGCGTTGATGTTCAATGGCAAAGTTTCCAGAAACCGTGATACCTTCTGGAACGTCTTTTGTGACCACCGCGCCGAGTGAGATGCGGGCGTTGTCGCCTACACGAATTCGGTTTGAAATGGTAGCGTTGACACCGATCCAAACACGGCTGCCAATTATGCAGTTCCCGGAAATGGCCGCCCCTGCCGCGATACGCGTCTGTCTGCCAATCACGGTTCCGTGCCCAATGTGCACCATGGCATCAACCTTTGTGTATGCGCCCAATATCGTAATGTCATTTTTGAGGATACCGCACGCGACATGGGAGTGGCTGCATATTTCCACGCCCTCCTCAAGCAGTACCTGCCCGCCGTCAAGGGCAAGGAATGCCTGTTCAGGCCCGTCGTGAACCGGGTTAAAGCTTTTCCCCCCGATGATAGAGCCTGAGCATATGCGCACGTTATCTTTTAGGGTGCTGTTTTCATGCACAACTGAAAACGGTTGGATCTCGACATTTTTTCCGATGACAATATTGTGCGGAGCAATATATGCCAGCGGGCTGATATTGGCGGATGGGTCTATCAGCGTAGGCGTCTTTTCTTCCTTCATAATCAAGTGATTATGAAACTGGTAGAAGGCCCTTTTGGGATCCTCCGCCACTGCGATTCCTTTTATATGCGGGGGCATCAAGGGAAGCAGTTCCGGCGTGCAGATGACACAGGTGATGTCTGCATTATCCAAAGTGTCAATATATGCCGGACTTTCTATATATACCAACGCATTTGCACATCTGACGCGGCTGCATTGTTCGAGACACATAAAATCCCCGCTGCAAATCATTTGGCACCCGTCAACCTGCTTTACGACCTCGGATAACCTCAAATTTCTCCCTCCTCTGAAATTATGGGCATGCTTTTGGCAAAACAACAGCTTCCCCGGTGCAAACAAGCTCGTTCCTGGGGTTAAAGCACTCAGTCTTCAATACCACAGTGTTACGCGGCGCATCAATTTCCATGACTGTCACACGCGTCAAAATATTCTCTCCGTAAAAGGCGGGGCGGAGAAAAGCGATACTCTGCTTTTTATAAATGCAACCGTTGCCGGGCAGTTCCATCCCGATAACCGCTGAAATGAATCCGGCCAAGATCATGCCGTGAACAATCGGCTTTCCGAACCGCGATTGATAGGCTTCGTCCGTTTCAAAATGGATTGGATTGCTGTCGCCGACAATTGAGGCGTACGCCGCTGCATTTGAGTAAATGGCAGCGCTAATTTTTTCTGCGGAATCACCCACTTTTAAATCTGTTATACACCATTCCTTCATCATTTGGCCTCTCAATCAATGGAGCTCAGCACCGCATCAATAATGCGCTGCTGATCCTCTGTTTCTAGATACGGGTGCATGGGCACCGAAAACGTCCGGGCGCAGTAATCACTGGAGTTAGGAAATGTTTCGCCGTAGCAAGGCTCATTTTGGAACACCGGCAGGGCGTGTTGAGGAGTTGGATAATAGATCATATTGGGGATACCGTTTCGATCCAGGTGGGCAATGATTCTGTCTCGCTGCTGGCGGTCCCTGGCCAAAAGGGCATACTGGGCATAGGCGGACACGCATCCTTCCGCCACATAAGGGGTGACAAATTTTCCGGCAAAAATGTCACTGTAATGCCGGGCGACAGTCTGGCGGGCCGCCAGCTCGTATTGCTCCAGTGCTTTGAGCTTGGGAATCAGGATTGCAGCTTGGATCGCGTCCAGCCTGGAATTTATCCCCACCCGCACATTATCATACTTCCCTCCCGGACCTTTTCCATGGACACAGAGGGAGCGGCACAAGTGCGCCAAGTCATTGTCATCGGTAAAAATTGCTCCGCCGTCTCCATAGCAGCCCAGCGGCTTTGCCGGGAAAAAGGAGGTAGTGGAAATTTGGCCAAAGCCGCAGCACCGCTTTCCCCGATAAGATGCCCCAAACCCTTGGGCTGCGTCTTCGATCAGAAACAGGCCATATTTTTCGCAGATGGGAAGGATTGCGTCATAGTCGCAGGGATTGCCTAGAATATCCACCGCAGCCACGGCTTTGGGGGTAAGCCTGCCCTGGGCCAAAACCGCCCTGATCTGACGCTCCAGGCTCTTCGGGCAAAGACCGTAGGTGTGCGGGTCAATGTCACAAAACACCGCGGTGGCGCCTAACAGCTTGGCGGCTTCCGTGGACGCTACAAAGGTGAAGTCCGGGCAGAATACCGCGTCGCCTGGGCCGACGCCCAGCGCCATATAGGAAACCTGCAAGGCATCCGTGCCATTGGCACAAGTAATGCAGTGCTTTCTCCCGGCAAATGCGGCCAACTGCCGCTCCAGCTTAGCTACGAATGGCCCTCCGATAAATTCAGAGGTGCTTAAAACGGCCTGGATATTGGCGTCTATCTCTTCTTTCAAAGCACAATATTGCGTCTGCAAGTCAATCAGCTTCATCATGACACTCCCCGTTATACTCCAGTTCCATAATACTCAAATCCGGCTTTTTCCACCTGGTCCCTGCAATAAATGTTCCGAAAATCGAATAGTACCCTTTGACGCACCCGGGCCCCGATTGCGGTGAGGTCCAGCGTGGTAAACTCCCCCCATTCGGTGGGGATCAGGATGGCGTCAGCGCCCTCAAAGGCTGCGCTGGCTGAATTGTGCCAAACAAGATGCGGAGAATCTGTCCCTAGTTCCCGCTTTGCGGCAGGCATTGCTTTAGGATCGTAAAGCCGGAGGGTAAAGTTTTTCTCCGCCATCAGCGCGCGCACGATGCTGATGGCTGGGGACTCCCGGATATCGTCCGTCTCGGGTTTAAACGACAGCCCCAGCACCGATAAGACCGCCCCGTGGGGAAAGCGTGTCAAGACTTTATCTGCGGCCAGCTTTTTTTGTGCTTCATTCGCCCGGATCACACTTTCAACGATGGTCTGCCGCGCTCCGTATTTCACCCCGGTGTCTGCCAAAGCCTTTGTATCTTTTGGGAAGCAGGAACCGCCATAACCAGGGCCGGCGTGGAGAAATTTTGGCGAGATCCTTCCGTCCTTTCCCATTGCCGCAGTGACCAGCCTTGCGTCTGCCCCAACCTTTTCGCAGAGGTTTGCAATTTCGTTGGCAAAGGTAATTTTTGTCGCCAAGAAAGCGTTGGACGCGTATTTGATCATTTCGGAAGTCTCCGGCGTGGTTACAAAAATTGGTTTATTTGACCGGGAGAGGGGATTATAGAGGGCGAGCAGCTTCTGCTTAACCTCCTCGCCGTCTACGCCCAGCACAATTCGGTCCGGATTATTAAAATCCCCCACCGCTTTTCCCTCACGCAGGAATTCCGGGTTGGAGGCCACGGCTACACGCAAAGACTGCTTTCCCAAGGCTTCCAGCTCCTTTTGAAAAAGGGATTGCAGTTCCCGCGCTGTCCCCACAGGGACAGTGGACTTGTTTACTACGATTTTATCCCTGTCCATATGTACGGCAATATCTTTTGCGGCCGCATAAACATAGCGCATTTCAACGCTGCCGTCGCTTCGTTCCGGCGTGCCCACGGCAATAAAAATAATATCGCCGTGTTCCACGGCTTCTCTGCTGTCCCAGGTAAACCGCAGCCGTCCGCTGTTCAAGCCGTCCCGCAGCTGGGTAGTGGCGCCAGGCTCATAAATTGGGCAAACCCCGGCTTGGAGTTTCTCAACTTTTTCCCGTGCGATGTCAAAGCAGATAACCTCGTTGCCCCATTTTGCAAACCCGAGGCCGGCAATCAGCCCGACATAGCCTGTTCCAATCACAGTAACCTTCATGACGTCACCTTTTCAATCGTGTTATTTTCCAAACATCTCAACCAAGAGCTGGCTGAATTTTTCTGCGCCTGTTTTTGATAAATGATCGGTATCCAAAAAGTCAAGCGGGGCAAGCTGATGCAGCTCATTGAAATCCACAAGCCGGAGGTCCTTAGATACATCCGCCGTCAATTCTGCTATACTGTCCTTTAGCTCCTTGGAGATACAGCGGTTGTATTCCTCGGTGAAAGGCGCAATTACAAGCACCGGCATAATTTCATGCAGGCGAAGAAAACGGACGTACTCAGCCAGTATTTTCCTATTTTCAGTTATACTGCCGCCGCTTTGAAGCAGTTTGTTGTGCTGCGCTGCGCGAGATCTGCCCAACGCCTGGCGTTCTTTTGCAGAAATGTCCCACCAATTCCGCCCCGCTAAGTCAAAAACCAGCGTTTCCCGCCGCTTTTCTGTAGAGAAATAGGTGCCTTGGCTGCGCATCTTTTCGAGTGCGATCTGTTCACAGCGGAGTTTTTCATCCTCTGAAAGGGGAACCATTCCGACCCACAAACCGTTTTGAAATGATTCGGACCAATTATGGCTATCTTTAAAAATTGGGTAGTATACATTGGGTATCATTCTCTCCCGCTCCTGCGGCCCCAAGGAAAGGTCGTGGTATGCAATATAGTAGCCTCCGACAATAAAGCATTTGGAAAAATGACCTTTTTGTCCAGAAACCGCCTTGTGTGCACAGAGAAAATCGTAGTACAAGTCTTGTGATGAGGCGGAGCAGTTGATAGCGCAATTCCATTTAGACTCAATGATTCCATTGATCCCATATGACGATCCTGTGATCAATACTGCGTCTGGCCTTGATGGTATGGATGCTTTTTGAAGCATTGCTTTAAGCCACACGTAATTATAGTTGCGGGCTAAAAAATCCTCCGCGCATTGTTCTAAAAATGATTTGCCGCGCCCGGATGCAGCATGAAATTTTGTGATTCGGCCTACCGAATCACCACTGCTGGTACCCAGCAGTGGATTCCCAATACTTGCAGCAGCATCCAGTACATCCGCCAGCTGCCTGGTTAAACACTTGCCCTCAAATTTTTCTATGGCCGGCGAGTGTAGAAGGGGACCGCCCCGGCCGCTTTTCCATTTGAGATACTCGTTCAAGATCATTGCTTTTATCTCGGGGATTTGTCTGGCGCTGAACGCGCTGCCATGCTCCGACTCCAGAAGAAGCTGCTCCACAACACCGCCTTTTGGAGCAATGGCCAGAATGGGCTTTCCGCTGCGCAGATACTCAAAAATCTTTGCGGAGTAGAAACTTTTCAGATTTTCTCCCTCTCCTATCAACAAAAGCAGCAAATCGGAATCCAAGTTGGATTGCAGTGCGGCTCGATGGGAAAGGTATCCGGTCTGTACCAAGGCGCTTGACAGCCCATACCGCTGTGCGGCGGCCACATTTTCCGGCACCGCATTTCCTACGACGCGGAATCTGATGTCGGACAGCGAGAGCTTATTCTCCGCACACAACTGCTGGACAGCCTGTAGAATGGGCTCAATGTTCCTATGCCCGGAGTACAGCAGGCCGGAGTAATTGATGGTAAAGCGGTCGGTTTGCGCCGATACATTCAGGGTGGAGAAATTTTCTTCGTCATAGCCGTTTGTTATGCTGACGATTTTCTCTGCCGGCAGACCAAAATTTTGCACGTATTCCTGTACGAGGCTGGCTTCTACGGTAAGGCTGCAATCCGCCTGATGCAGTAAAACCGACTCCAACTCAAACAGAAGCCTTTGCCCTATATTGGATGGGTCGTAAACAGTGCCGTATGCGTTAAAGGTCCAGGGATCGCGGTAATCCGCCACCCAGGGTATACCATGCTTCTGCTTCAGATAAAAGCCGATTAGATGGGCGCTGGCGGGGCCGGAGGTGGTATAAACCACCTGAAACTGCTCCAGATCTGTATGCTTTTCCAGATACTGGACAACATCATAGGCCCAGGCCAGCGCGGCGCATGGGAAGGTCAGCAAGTGCGTTATGCCCTCTTGGCTCCGAGATATCTGGGAGAAAATCCGATCTGCTTCCGGGCTGAATCGAAGAACACCCCGCAGAAAACCAAGGATTGACTGCACCCGGCTGCGGTCAAGGGTGGTTTCCCGCCCGGTGCTGATCCTGTCTGGGATGCGTACTACGTTCATTTCTTTAGGAATTTCGCTCAGCTGGCTCTTGTCCAGGAAGTTCCAGCCGTTGGGCGGCCGGTCGGTGGAAATCACAGTGGGTTCCCAGCCAAACAGCGGCAGATATTTTGCGAATCGGATGGAGCGGAACACACCGGAGCCGGACAGGGGTGGGAAATAGTACGCGGCCATCAGCACGCGCCCGCCCTTTTGCTCCGCCATGTGTTGACGCAGTGCGCCGATATCGCGCATTAAGCTCTCATCATCGGTGTATGTTTGACAACGATCCAGCATTTTCCGTGCCTTGCGGTTCATCCTCAGCGCTGCATAGGTATCAGCAAGATTGTATAAGATCTCCGAATCCTGTGGCTGCTGCGCCAAGGCGGCCTCAAAAAATGTACGTGCCTCTTGGGGCTGGCCGCAGCAAGCGCACACAATGCCTGTCAGATTTTGAATCTGCCAACACTGCCGCTCCTTTTGCGACAGCGTTTCAAGGAAATCCAACGCTTCAGACAGCCTACCCACTGAAATCAAATTTTCTAAAAGCTGAATTGGCTCCATAATTCTGCTCCTCTATAAACTGCTGCGAATTATTGGGGGAGCCTTCCCGCCACCGGCGGCTCAAGGCCCTCAATGAGATACGCCACCTTCTGATACGCCTCGCTCTGCTTCAGCGCCGCCACCGCCGGATCATCCGGGGAGAACCTGCCCAAGACCGCCCGAATCTGATCCGCCAGGGCGCTCAACTCCTCAGACGGACTCTTTAACGCCTGGGTACTGTCCAGCAAAAATTCTACCATCTCCTTTGCGGCCCCACAGAGTGCCAGCCCCTCCCGCAGCAGCCGTACATAGCCCGCCGCGTCCCCGGCATCCAGCGCCTCAAACGCCTGGGCGCAGTAAAAACCAAAGCGGTGCAGCGGCGGAAGGGCAAATATCCGCTCTGCCTCGAACATCTCTGGCATATAGCAGCGCGGCAGAACCTTCCCCTCAATTTCTGCGAACATCCGGGCCAGCGCCATGCCCTGCTCTGCGCTCTGCTCCTTTGCCGTCCAGGAATATGTACGCACGGCCGCCAACGCCAGTGACTCCGACCACATCAGCTCCTGCCACCGGCCGCCGAAGCTGCCTGCCAGGCGCAGAGCCAGTGTACAGAAATCCGCGCCCCTTTTGGCAAGCCGGGACGCAATGCTGTTCATCTCCTCTATATTCAGCGGCCTCTCCGGCAGCGGGAAGCGGGCCCCGCACTCCAGCGCGTGGGCCAGGGCATGGATGGAAAAGCCGTTCCAGTCCTCTACCTCGTTTAATACCGCCTCCATTTCAGGGACGGTCTCCATATCCATGACTGCGGCCGCGCGGCCCAGGTCGCACTGCTCCCGCAGGGGGAGATACAGCGTGTACGCATGGCGGACAAAGTTATCGTTGCTCTTTTCCGCCTCTCTGTTTTTGTCTGGGAAGGTTCCACCCGCCACCTGGAGGAACGCCCTTTTCCGCTGAATATTATTCTTGTGTTCCTCCTCCGGCCGGTTGACCTCCTCCCAGATCCCGGTGACGACAGCGGCCGTATCAAGGGTGCTCTTAAAGTGGATATCCTGAAGATGCCCCATCAGCCCGGCGATTTGGCTGTGGTTCAGCAGGGAATAGTTCAGCCCCCTTGCCAGGTCAAGGGCCTCCTCCTCGTGGCCGCTGTTACAGCATACGCCGATCAGGGCGATCTTCGCCTTGCACTCGGAGAAAGGCGTGGCCATCTCCAGTGGGCTGATCATCTGCGCCAGCGGGTCCGCCCCGTTCCGGCATTCCTCCAGTGCCTGGAGGTAGAGCCGGCCCCGGCGGAGGGCCTCCTCGGTATCTTTTTTCGTGTTCCAAATGTGCGCGAACGCCGCGTACTGCACATCTAGGCGGGTAAACATGGAATGGGGGAACATTTCCTCCGCCAGCCCCAGCCATTCCTCCAGCTCCGGGAGCGCCAGCTGCTGCGCCTTATAAACGGCAAACCGCAGCACGGGCGGACCCAGGCGCTCCCACCCGGATACCTTCTCCTTGACCAGCCCGACCGTCCGGCGCAGATGCCCCAAATAATCCGGCACCATTTCGACAGAGCCGGATTCAAGCAGCTGCATACACAGCAGTAGGTTATCCGGGGCCGCCTCCAGCTCCTTGCGGATCAGCCGCACATTCCGCTCCTGCTTTGCCTTTCCTGCCGCATCGTTCAGCCGCATCCCCACATACCCGTCGTGGTGCAGGATGGTTTTGCGCAGCGGAAGCACCGGGATCTCCGAAGCCGAAATCACAAGATGCTCGTGGATCGCGCCCTCAAAGTGCAGGCCGGGAACCATACGGACAATACGCGCCGCCGAAAAATCCGAATAGTCTCCTTTGAGCTCATAGTTGCCGTAATTGCGCACCACCACGGTAGCGCCCATCTCAGGCCGTTTCTTGCTTCCGCGGAGAAACCACACCAGCTCCGACACGTCCTCGTCCAGGTACTCATCGGTATCCACAAACATGAACCACTTTCCCGAACAGCGCTTCAGCACAGAGTTGCGGGCGGCGGCAAAATCATCAATCCAGGGGAAGTCGATAAGGATATCGGCGTACTTTTCCGCCACCTCCCGGCTGCCGTCGGTGGAGCCGGTGTCCGCAATCACAAGCTCTGCGGGCACGGCGTCCCGCAGGGGCTGAAGGGCTTTCAGGCACCGCTCGATGCAGCGGATGTCATTTTTAAAAATAATCCCAATGGATATCAGGGGGGTAGGCATAGCAATTTTTCTCCTTTCCGGCTTTGGGGCGCATGGGAAAAACGCCGCTTCCGGCGGCTTTCCCACAGGCCCCATCATGAGAAGACGGGGGCGGGCA
>OFGB01000870.1_pt1 | contig 20279 bp, 17 predicted proteins | sample 1521491 | NCBI WGS metagenome assembly OFGB01 (sample SAMEA3504095, study PRJEB24116) | mouse gut metagenome | biome: mouse gut; feature: mouse-associated habitat; material: faeces | place: Denmark | collected 2011
GAAGTCCTAACAACTTATTGTTCAATTATCGGTAAACCTATTTCAGGACAAGACACAGGTTGATTATCTGGCCGGATGGAGAAATTTCATCGGCAAGTGAGGTGCGTATTGTGATTTTCGCTAATTTAGCGGGGAAATAAAGCTGCATGCCGAGGAGTGTTCATATCCCCATGCGGCTGATGCTAAATCATTAAAAAATGAAAAGGACATCTTTATTGCTGACTTTAGGAGTCATTATGGCGACAGGAATCAATGCGCAGGAACAGAAAATCGGCCTGCCTTCACCGGACATGGAGCGCCAGGGAAATGTCATGAAAGCATTGCAGGACAGAAAGTCCACCCGGGAATTTTCATCCGGACTTCTCAGCCTGCAGGATCTCGGTGACCTCGTATGGGCTGCATGCGGAATAAACCGCCAGGACGGACGCAGGACAGCCGGCTCTGCGCTGAACAAGCAGGATTGCGAACTTTATGTCATAATGGAAACTGGAGCTTACCTATATGATGCGAAGGAACATTGTCTTGTGCTTGTCAAGGAGGGAGACTGGCGCGGCGCCGTTGCCGGAAAGCAGAAATTTGTTCTTGAAGCTCCCGTGAGCCTTGTCATTGTAAGTGACTACAGTAAAATGGGTGACGTGTCAGATTCACATACGAAGACAATGTGCGCGGTTGACGCGGGGATAATCTCACAGAACATTTCCATATTCTGCGCATCTGCCGGCATGGCTACCGTAGCCCGTGCATCAATGGATGAGGATGCTCTCCGCAAGGCCTTGGAACTCTCCCCTGCCCAGCACCCTCTCATAAACCATCCTGTGGGGTATTTCCGTTAGGCACCAAGGGGCCAATATTTGTTTCTGAAAATCATGTATGCCATATTTTGCGTATCTTTGCCTTTCGGAATTGCCCTGTAACGGTACGGGCATGATGGATTAACTTTAGAAAAATGGTGACACTTCAGGAAAGAGAGGTCTTTTTGACCAACTATATGCTCAAGTTCTGTACGGACTTGGGCTTTCTTCAGGGTACATTGCTCAATAGCAGTGACATAGACGGCAAATGGCAGGAAATTGCTCCTGATTTCTGTGCGGAAGCAGCAAGGGAATTCAACGGATATCCGGAATTTTGCCTTGCATGCGCAGGTTTCCTTGGAATGGCCGTGGCTTCTCTATGGGATTTCGACTGGGAGCGCTATTCGTCAAGGGACTACGACTTTTTCAAAGGCCCGGAAGGGTTCGACACAATGGATGAGCATATACTGTGGAAAGTGCTCAATATGCCCAAAGGCTCTGCTCAGGAGCAGGAATCCGTAAAGAAAATGCAGTCTTGCAGCACTGAGATGTATCATCTGATGAAGAAATCAACGGTTGAAAGAGGTACTGCTGACGCTTACAGGCTGTTTTTGACGGCTATGGCAGTCATGTTCAAGACAGGTGAGGCAATGGAACTGCAGAGACTCGGATACAAATTCGAGAAGCTTAAGGTCGGACAATAGCAACCGGTTTGATATGCCTGTACTGAACGAAAATACTATATATGCACCTGCCACTGTTCCGGGGACAGGTGCGATTTCAATAATAAGGATAAGCGGACCGGAGGCCTTTCCCATTGCGGACAAGGTAGTTACATGCAGACGCGGCAAAATAGCGGATGCTGCAGGATATACCATATTATTCGGCACCGTGCACGCTAAGGACGGGAAAGTGCTGGACGAAGTTCTTGTCAGCGTATTCCGTGCCCCGCATTCATATACCGGTGAAGACTCTGTGGAGATTTCGTGCCATGCGTCATCATATATAGTAAGCGAATTGATGTCCATGCTTGCCCTTGCAGGTGCACGCGCGGCAGCTCCCGGAGAGTTCACCCAGCGTGCATTCATAAACGGGAAAATGGACCTGGCGCAGGCAGAAGCAGTGGCAGATGTGATTGCCTCACAGAATGCAGCGGCGCACAGGGTCGCGTTCAACCAAATGAAAGGAGGCTTCTCTTCCGAATTGAAGTCAATGCGCGCGGAATTGCTTGAAATGGTGTCGCTGATGGAGCTTGAGCTTGATTTCAGCGAGGAAGATGTGGAATTTGCGGACCGCACCCATCTGATTGCCCTACTTGACAGGACAATGGCCCATATAGGCAGGCTGGCGGCTTCGTTCCGGCTGGGCAATGCCATCAAGAACGGTATTCCGGTAGCGATTGTCGGAGCGACCAACGCCGGGAAAAGCACCCTGCTGAACGCGCTGCTCGGAGAAGAGCGGGCAATCGTGTCAGATGTGCACGGCACCACCAGGGACACCATAGAAGAGACTCTGAATATTGACGGTGTCCTGTTCCGTTTCATAGATACCGCCGGCCTGCGCGAAACATCAGACATAGTAGAAAAAATCGGCATTGAACGCTCATACGGAAAGCTCCACAGCGCAAGCATAGTTATAGGCATGATAGACGGCACCGCTTCAGAAGAGCAGATGCGAAAATCCGCAGAAGAGATAGTCTCCCAGTTCAATCCCGACGAGCAGAAACTGTGGCTTTTGGTAAACAAATGCGACCTTTCAGGTGAAGATTTTTTGCTTAACAAATTTGTTACCAATTTAAACTCTATTGTTTCTTCAGCTGTAAATCATAGTGTTGAAATTATAAGCATTTCAGCAAAATCAGGACAAGGAATAGAGCGCCTGAAAACCTCCCTCGCCACCTCCCAGAAAGATTTGATTGCAGACCAGAGCGCCACTTTAGTAACAAACCTCCGCCACTACGAAGCCCTCGTAAGTGCATCAGCTTCCCTCGAACGCGCAAAAGATGGCCTGTCCGCCTCAATCCCGACCGACCTGGTAGCCCAAGACATCCGCGAATCCCTATACACCCTCGGCTCCATCCTCGGCGAAATCTCCAGCGACGAAGTCTTGGGTAACATTTTTCGGAATTTTTGCGTGGGAAAATAAGCCCCCAAAATCGACTTTTGCAGGAATTGTCGGAAATTTGTTGCTATTCTGTTGCTAAAATTTCAGAAACAAAGTTTTATAAATTGATTATCAAATAGTTATATAAAAAACTGAGTTACCGCATCGGGAAGTAGGCTGAGAAAAACAAGTGGAGCGCTTCATTAAGCTAAACTTCTCGCAATTTTGTTAGTTTTGTGACATGATAGACTTTGACACATACATTAGGATGGGTGAGCCTGGCGGTAAGGAACGGGCTGAGGCATGGAAAACCGCTATCGGATTGCAGGCAGTTGACGGCCTCAAAACGTCAGAATACTTGAATGAGACCGCAGCTAAGCACATCGAGGGAGATATCACCATAGATCAGGTTAAAGAACTCATCGATACTTATTACCAATCAAAAACCAATCGAACTCCTGAAGAAGACGAGATCGAGGAGGCTGACAAAGCATCTGCCAACATTGCCCGCATCCTTAACGAGCCGTCATTTACATTCTCCATTCATGGATTGACATCTATCCACAAAAGAATCTTTACAGGGATATTCAAACACGCGGGTATTTTGCGTGACTACGAAATATCTAAGAAAGAATGGGTATTAGATGGTGCTTCTGTTTCATACGGATTTGCATATGAACTCCAAGGTGCTTTGGCGCACGATATTCAGAGAGAGCGCGACTTCAACTATACAGGTATGGATATGTCGGAGATTGTTAAGCATATAGCTCAATTTACTTCAGACATCTGGCAGATTCATCCATTCTGTGAAGGCAACACAAGAACAACAGCTGTATTCATCATCAAGTACCTGCGTTCACTTGGATTAGATGTGAATAACAGCATTTTTGAAAAGAATTCCTGGTACTTCCGCAATGCACTTGTACGAGCCAACTATCAGAACCTGCAGAAAGGCATTTACAAAGATATTATTTACCTCGAGCGCTTCTTTCGAAATCTCATGATGGGAGAAGATAATGTTCTTATGAATAGGTATCTTCATATCAAGGCACAAGGGCTAATTAATGGAGTCGCCCCAACAAGCACCCCAACAAGCTTGATTCCGGAAAATGCAAATATAAAACGACTTATTGAAGTCATTGGAGAAAATCAGCTTTCTGTAAAAGAAATGCTGATTGCTATTGGTCTAAAAGATAGACCAAACTTCCTCGAGTACACGCTCTCCCCTGCTATGAACGAAGGCTACGTCCGGATGCTCTACCCAGCCTCTCCGCGCCATCCACGCCAAAAGTACCTGTTGACAGTCAAAGGCCTTGCAGCATACAAGGAAATCAAGGAGCGGCAAGCTGAATCACAATGACTTGTATCATTTATTAAAATTGTCTAAAACATGGATTCAAGACAATGCATGATAGTGGACCTGGAGAAGCATGGAGACAAGCGCATGTTTGTCACAGAGCAGGTGTCTTCAATAAATATGAACAAGAAAGGGCAATGGGCTGTCCGTTTCAAGTCCTCCCCTCGCCTGTTCAATTATAATCCTTACAGATTGCTGTTTCTTAAGGAGCCGGTTTCAGTATGTCTTGACGGGAAAGGACTTTATGTCAGGAACAGGCATATCACTGATGTAGCGGAATTGCTTCGCTTTGCAAATCCCCAATACACTTTTTACCATGTAATCCACACAAGCGGATATCATGAAAATCTGTGCGCCAATGATGTCTATATCACAAGGACGCCTATTGCAATAAGCGGAGGCTCAAACTGGGAGTATCTGAAAAAACTGGCTGCTGAAACAGGGTTGACAACTGAAGAAGATGAGAATATTCTTTCCAAGCAATATGACCAGGTAGATGTAAAGCGTGACAATGTTCCTCTCGCGCAATATCTTGGCGACAAAAGAAAGCTGCGCACTTATAGGCATCCAGCAATGGCATATTATCCATTCGGTTGCAATGCCAGTCAGAAAACTGCCGTAGAAGCGGCGTTGACGCACCAGGTGAGCATTATCCAAGGGCCTCCGGGAACCGGAAAGACACAGACGATTCTGAATATCATTGCCAATCTGCTTATCGCGGGCAAGACGGTGCTTGTCGTATCCAACAACAATTCCGCAGTGGAAAATGTTGCGGAAAAGCTGGCTAAAGAAAACCTCGGTTTTCTTGTCGCGCAATTGGGAAGTCTGGAGAACAGAAAGAATTTCATTGCTGACCAGCCGGAATATCCGGATATGAGCGCCTGGCATATTGAAGAAACGGCATCCATTGAAGAATTGGCAAAATGTGCACTTGCTGCAGTCTCAAAAGGTTTTGACGGACAAAAGCAAAAAGCAATTCTTAAAGCCGAATATGATGCGCTGATGACCGAAACAAAGTATAATCGGATGCTTCCGCAAAACAAGGAAAGGAATGACTGGCTTAAGGGGGCACGTTCGGCCAAACTGATGAGTCTGCTGAACAGGTATCGTATTCTCGCTGAAAAAGAACGGATACCAAGCTTATGGTTCCGTTTGAAGTGGACATTGTCTTTGAATCTGAAAATGTTTTCGTTTCTTGCCAAGGAGCCATCTGATGTGATTGCAACTTTGGAAACGGCTTATTATTCTTCACGCAAGACAGAAATCGAACAGGAACTGAAGATGATTGAAGATGCCCTGCAACAGGCAGACATCAAGCGGAATATGGAACGGCTCCGTACCTGTTCTCTCCAGCTTCTGAAGAACAGGATTGCAGGTAAATATACGAAAGGCGAAAGAAAGAAATTTACCGTCAGGGACATGAAGCCAAGGAGCGAGGAGTTCCTGGTGGAATATCCGATTGTATTAAGCACTACTTATTCTGCAAAGAACTGCATCAGCAGAGATATGGTGTTCGACTATGTAATCATGGACGAGGCCTCACAAGTGGACATAAAGACGGGAGCGCTGGCTTTATCATGTGCATTGAATGCAGTAATCGTAGGTGACGACAAGCAGCTTCCCAACGTGGTAACAAAGGAGGAGACGTTGGCATTGAATGCAATCCGGATGTCTTACAATGTGGAAGATAAGTATAATGCAGCCACACACAGTTTCCTGCAATCATGTGTGGAAGTATTCAAGGAGGCTCCCGTAACATTGCTTCGTGAGCATTACCGCTGTCATCCGAAAATAATCGGATTCTGCAACAGGCGTTTCTATAACGGAGAACTTATCGCCATGACAACGGACAAGAATGAAAAGAATGTTTTGCAAGTTGTCCGGACAGTTCCCGGCAATCATGCCAGAGGACACTTGAACCAGCGCGAGATAGACACTATTGCACAAGAAGTCATGTCAGACTATGCGGATTCGGGAAGTTTAGGCATAATCACCCCCTACCGTACACAGGCAGCTGCATTAAACAAAGCGTTGGACAAAGATATTTCAAGCACAGTCCATAAGTATCAGGGACGGGAGTGCAATGCCATCATCATGAGCATGGTGGACAATACGCCAACGGCTTTTTCAGATGACGCAAATTTGCTGAATGTCGCCATATCACGTGCCGTATCGCGCCTTTGCATCGTTGTCAACGGGAATGATATTCCGGAAGACTCGAATATAGGGCAGCTGATAAGCTATATTCAATACAATAATTTTGAGGTGAGAGAGAGCAGGCTGCACTCTGTGTTTGATCTTCTGTACAAACAATATACTGCTGAACGGCTGGCCTATGAAGCCACGCATAGTCATGTTTCAGCGCACCTGTCAGAGAATCTCATGCACGATGTTTTAGTAAAGGCGATAGAAAAACTGTCTTTGACAAACACTGAGGTGCTGTGCCATTATCCCCTGTCAAAGCTGATTGCAGATTGGGCCTGCTTAGATGCAAGGGAAACCACATTTGCAGAAAGCCCCTACTCTCATGTTGACTTCATGGTATATAATTCACTTACCAAGAAGCCGAGCTTTGCCATTGAAGTGGACGGATGGCATAATCATAAGGAAAGTGATGTGCAAAGGCACCGTGATGCCCTCAAAGACAGCATATTTGCAAAACTCGGACTTTACCTGTACCGCATATCCACGACTGACATTGTAAATGTCGGGACAATGACGGATTTGATTTTAAGGAACAGATTATAATATAGCCAGCAGCATGACTATCAGTAAAACGGATTATATTGGAGTGGTTCCAATCATTGCAATCAGAAACTTTTTCAAAAAAGTCAGAAACAAAAATGAGATATTCGCATTTGATGAATTCATGGCATCACTCCATTTGGAACGTGCTGATGCAGCTGATTGTATATCCGGATTAATTGCGAATGGATTTATTGAAGAGAGTGATGAAAGGTACAAACTGACACTCAAAGGCAATGCCCTAAGTATTGCACGATGCACTCATAGAATCAATAAAGAAAGAGCGGACAAAATATTCAGTGATTTGATACAACGTGTTCATGAAATAAACAACGATGACACCTATTTGCACAAGGTAAGCAAGCTCTTCCTGTTTGGCAGCTATTCTGACCCAAGCAAAGAAGATTTCGGAGACATCGACATCGCCTTTAAACTTCGTAGGAAAATCGGGAATCCGGATGAATTCATGGAAGCAAACGATAAATTAGTCAAGGCAGCACAAAAAAATGGGAAAAAGTTTTATTCCCACCTGGATAAACAGTTCTATTCGGAAAATCTTGTTTTGTTGAAACTGAAAAACAAAAACCGCTACATAAGCCTGCACCCCTTAGAGGATGGTATTTTTGATTTTGTTGACGCTCTACTTGTTTATTCGGAAGGGTGATATTTAAAAGGATACAGGGCCGAGATTATGTCTCCTCCATGATTACTATCTTAGGTTTAATGTGAAGAAGACCTTGTCACCGTTGAATAATTATCACTACGTATGAATAATAAAAAAGAGTCGGAAAAACTGAATTTTCCAACTCTGTATAGTCTATAAAAACAATTCTTTACCTATTCGTACTATACGGTCACGACTGAAGCAAACTATTTGACATGATGGAAAGCTGATAAATTCGAAGATCTGTCAAAATAGTAAATATACCGGACGAGCAGAAGCCATTCAGTCATCAGATACGTAATCTCATATATAGCTGGGAATTAATGCGTTTTATGATTCTATTTTCCCAGTGACTTGAACACTTTGGCAATGCAGCGTTTTTTCTGCTCCATATTGGGATGCACGTATAAGTCCAGCGTGGTTGAAATGTTGGAATGCCCAAGCAATACACTGACGGTTTTATAGTCGCATCCGACTTCTATACAACGTGTAGCGAAGCTATGACGAAGTCCATGATACTTCAGTTTGGGGATTTCAAGTTTATCCATCAGCTTTTTATAGTAGTTTCGGTATGTACGTGGCTCTGTCGGGCGCTCGTCATTGGTAAGTATATAATAATCATCGTTAACTACTTTTTTCAAGGGCTTCAGGATTCCGAGCAGTTCTTTGCTCATCGGAATTTCTCGACATGAGTTTTTGGTCTTTGGAGTATTGATGACCAGTTCCGTATGTTTCCTCTCCCCTTCTATGATGTAGATGCGTTCTATTGTTCGGTTTACGGTTATAACTCCATCAGCGATGTTTATATCGTCCCATTTCAAAGCACAGATTTCACCGATCCGAAGACCTGTACTCAGACTGATATAGATGCCAAGTCCTGGAAAGGAGAAGTGGCCCTGTATATATTTCAGGATTTTTTTATGATTGGCTACGGACAAGACCTCCAGCTTTTTACCGGCAATGTCCGTAGGGTACTTGATATCCCATTCATAGTGGTTCATCCACTCATTTTTTACCCCGAACTTCATAATCATCTTAAGGACAATAAGGATGTCCTTGACAGATTTCACGCTCAATCCCCCATCCAGCTTTTCAAGTACAAACTCCTGCACATCATTTTCATGGAGTTCGCTACTCTCGCCAAACTTTGGCAAAATGTGATTCTCAAGAATCAACATATAGGCTGCCAATGTAGATTGTTTCACATACGGTCGTTTGTCATCTCGCCATGCGTCCGAAATCTCTCTGATTGTCTTCTGAATCATAATCTTAATTAATTTAGTTCTACAATTCGGGAAAGATAATAGGAAAATCTTCGATTGAACGAGAGCATAACGAACTTGCCTTGCCGAACGTGAGAAGATAAAAGGTTCAAAGAACCCTAATGTTCCCCATTTGAGATTTCCGGAGTTTAGTGGAGAGTGGGAAGAGCATACGCTTTCTGAATATTTGGAGTTCAAGAATGGTCTTAATCCAGACGCTAAACGTATTGGAAGTGGACTACCATTCATTTCGGTGATGGATATTCTTTCAGAAGGAGTTATCAATTATGACAATATTCGTGGCAAGGTCAATGCTACTGAAAAAGAAATAGAATGTTTCGGAGTGAAAGACGGAGATTTGCTATTCCAACGTAGCTCAGAAACATTGGAGGATGTTGGACGAGCTAATGTGTACATGGATAATCGTACCGCCATTTATGGAGGCTTTGTTATTCGTGGTCGTAAAATCGGCAATTATGATCCTTTGTTCTTTAAGTATTTGCTTGCTACGCCATTAGCGCGCAAAAGAACTTGCAGAATGGGAGCAGGAGCACAACATTTCAATATTGGGCAGGAAGGATTATCCAAAATATCATTATATTTTCCATCAATTGAGGAACAGAGAAAAATAGCTGAATTTCTATCTCTCATTGACGAACGAATAGCAACCCAAAACAAAATCATTGACAAGTTGCAGTCCCTAATCAAGGGAATTAGAAATGATGTATTTGGAAAACTTAGAAAAGATATTGGCTTAAATGCAAAGGTTGGCGATGTTCTTAGTTATGAGCAGCCACAACCATATATTGTTGAAGATACTGAATATACAGCAGGAGGAACTCCAGTATTAACTGCCAACAAAGCCTTTGTTTTGGGTTACACATCAGAAACTGACGGAATATACGACAAGGGCGATTGCATAATATTTGACGATTTCACTCTTGATTGCAAATATGTTGATTTTCCCTTTAAGGTCAAATCATCTGCTATCAAAATTCTAACGGCAAAGAACAAAGAACTCTTGCGTTATACATTTGAGTTTTTGAAGTATCTTGATTTATCTACGGATGAGCATAAAAGACATTATATTGCTGAAACGCAAAATCAAGAATTCATTTTGCCAACTACGCAAATAGTTAGAACAATAGCACATGCTTTTTCCACATTATCATCACGAATGCAAACTATAGTAAAGCAAAGAGATATGCTTGAATTACAAAAACAGTATCTGCTTCGCCAAATGTTCATATAAACATCTGGCGGAGCAAGTATTGCTTCTGTAAACTCAGGTTTCTTAGAGTGTTCTTTTCTACTGATAGTTTGCTATCAATTGCAGACAACAACCGAGCATATTGAAGTTGTTCTGTATATGATGGGCAAAACACTTTGGCTTTTCCATAGTCCTTGAAATATATGTGAGGAATAGCCATACCTGTCTTGTAAGGTTCAAAGTTGAACACTTTCAGCAGATAGTAAAGGTATTGAAGTGAATAGCCGTCTTTAGCTTGCAAAGTATTCAAAGTTCCTGTTGCAGAACATTTGCCTGTAACGTAAGAAACTGTACCAACACCAGAACCATCTTTGATAATATAAACGGCTTCACCCTCTGTATTATAATCATCAAGATAGCCAACGATGCCATTTGCGCCATACACAGGATATGCGCCTTGCTCACAGACTTCACTTTCTTGCTGGGTGGAAGAACTACATTCTATACACTCATACAAACGAACATTGGGCTTGTTGCTGCGAACTATCTTCTGTGCAATTCCCTTGATTAAGGATTGTTTGTTTTGTAGGTCTGCGATTAGCCATATTCTGTTTTCTTCAAAAGGTGCGATTCATTTGTCAGAGATTGCTAATGTTGTAATGGGGCAATCTCCATCATCTAACGCATACAACGACCAAGGTCTTGGTATGCCCTTGGTTCAAGGCAATTTAGATATATCAAATGGCAAAACAACGCCTCGTCTATATACCGCCGAATTTAATCAAATGACCGAAAAAGGGAATATAATTTTGACGGTTCGTGCTCCTGTTGGTGAAGTAGCAAAAGCTACTCAAAAAGTATGTTTAGGACGTGGCGTTTGCGCTATTATACCACATGAAGAAAATATGTCAGATTTTATATATCAGTATTTGACATTCTATAAATTTATGTGGCGTAGGTACGAACAAGGAAGTACTTTTACATCTATAAATGGTTCTGATGTGCGCAACATTTTTTGCCCAAAGGTCAGAAATGTTTCTATTCTGACACTTTTGGACATAAAAATAAATATTGAAGAAAGGGTGGTTAAACAATATCAATCACAAAAGCAATATATGTTATATCAGATGTTCATATAAACATATGACAAAGCAAATATGCCTTTTGGCTATTTAATAAATCAAAAAAGGTTCTTTCTTTTTTAATTTTGTCATCTAATGTAACCAAACATTTAGCCATTCTATTTTGTTCTTCCAAAGAAGGCAACAATAGTTTGGCTTTTTCAATATCTGCGTAATGCAAATGAATAATGGTGCTACCCTTAGCAAATTTTGCCAACTGCCTTTTGGCAATATGATTGAAGTAGTAACTTAGATATTGTGCATTAAAGTTAGGACTGATATGAATTCCAAACATATCTCCACCTAATATAACTCCGTCCATATTGATGACGGACGGAGCAATTAAAGACATTGCGTCAACAGTAGTTGAAGAAGGGAACAACAAATCCCCTTTCTTGCTCAATATAATACCCTCTGTTTTATAGGTATGACTTTCTATTTGAGATATAGTTTCTCCATAAGTCGTAAAAAGTTCACCATAAATAACACAAGGTATTCCGGTTTCTGTCAAGTCATCCTTTGCCAAATTGCCAACACTGAAAGGTTCGCCCAAATCTCCGACACAAGCAATCTGTTTCTCAACTTTACAATAATGTTTTTCAATAATCGCAGACTTTAGCTTCTTCAAATCCTCAATGATTTTGTTTTGGGTGGCGATGCGCTCATCGAGGAGGCTAAGTAAACGGGATATTCTATTCTGTTCCTCTATAGTTGGTATTGAGAACTCGAATTCTTCCATTTGTCGTTTATCACCTCTTGGCATTTTTACACCTTTTACTCCTGACATTACGTAGTTTATGAATTTGTCTGAGGCAATGATATTATACAAGAAGTCGCCTTGACATCCTGTAGTCCTAAGAACAAATACATCGGCACTACAACCACCAAATCGGTCTGACTGCCATACCTTTTTCAGATATGGGCGGATGTTAGATATAAGAATATCATTAGGTTTGATTGCCATTACATTTCCATCGGTGGGAATTGAGGAAGCCTCCTTAATTCCTCCAAAATTTGGGATAAGATTCTCGGTAGAGATATAACAGGATGCGTCTAAACCATCTGCAGGAATCCTTGATTTTTGAAACTCAGCTACATCTTTAAGCTCGACTCGTTTCCATTCTTCAAAAAACTCCGGAAATCTCAAATGGGGAACATTAGGGTTTTTAGTTTCCTTATTTATATTTTCGTTATTCGTACTCATATGTCAAGCCTAATCTTTATCAGTTTTATCTAAATTTTCCAAAAGAAGAAATTTATCAAAATCACTACGGTACAAGCGATCCTGAACTATCCTGTACCTTTCCCATTCACTTTCAGCGTGAGCCTTTGCAATTTCAGCTGAAATGCGCCCGGCATCAGACAAAACATTTTCATCCATTATCCGCAAAAAACCGTCTAATCTTGTCTCCCAATCCTCCATCGTCATAGGAATATGCCTACGTGCCTGCAATTCAGCAAGATCCAAATATGCAGAAACCAATCTCCCCAATGACTGTAGTTCATCTTCTGACAAATAATTCTTGGCTACAATCACATCATATTTATGGATTTTGCTATTTGGAGCACCATCCCAGGTAGTCAGCCCCATATTCGTTTTCTCGGCATCCGCCCTTTCATAAATCAACTCAGCGGCAGTATGACCATGAACACTGAAATGCATTTTATTCTGCACAGTAGCGAAAAAACGTTTTGTCGCTGTTGCTGTAGGGTCATAGTCAATGGATGTGGCATAAATATCTGTAATTTTCTGATAAAAGCGACGCTCCGAAAGACGAATCTCCCGAATGCGTTCCAATTGCTTCTCAAAATAATCTTTTGTCAACTTGGAACCACCATTTTTCAGCCTTTCATCATCCATTACCCAGCCTTGAATAGTGTAGTCCTTCACGATTGCATTGGCCCATTTACGAAATTGAACTGCGCGCTCATTATTGACTTTAAATCCTACCGCAATAATCATTTGCAGATTATAATGTTTGGTGTTATAGGATTTCCCATCCGCAGCAGTTATTAAGTAATTCTTAATAACTGCCGTCTCTTCAAGTTCATTATCATCAAATATCTTCTTGATATGTTGATTAATAGCAGGCACAGAAACCCCATATAACTCAGCCATAAGCCTTTGAGTAAGCCAAATATTTTCATCAGAATACCTGATTTCTATATTATCAGCGTTTTCTCCGATAGCAGCCACATAACTGAGATACTCAGCAGCAGATGAGGATATCGTTATTTCTTTCTTTTTTTTAGCCATTATGCGTCTTCTTATTCCACAATACCCAATTCTTTCAGGTACACTTCAATCTCCTTATCAAGTTCGGCACGTTTGGCTTCCAGTTCCTTGATTTCAGCCATGACAGCTTTGATGTCAATCGGTTCTTCCTCTTCAAAGGTATCGACGTAACGTGGAATGTTCAAATTGTAGTCGTTGTCCGCAATCTCCTGCAGCGAGGCAAGATGGCTATACTTTTCTATTTCCTTGCGGTCACGGTAAGTTTCGACAATCTTTTGAATATGCTGCTCACGGAGCTTGTTCTGTGTCTTGACCTTTTCAAACTCCTTGCTTGCATCAATGAACAGGATATTGTCATCTTCTTTACGGCATTTTTTGAAAACAAGAATACATGTCGGGATGCTTGTGCCGTAGAAGATGTTGGCAGGCAGACCGATAATGGCATCAATATAGTTTTTCTTTTCTATCAGGAAGCGACGGATAACACCTTCTGCATTACCACGGAACAACACACCATGCGGAGCGACACAAGCCATTGTACCGCCTTCGTTCAAGTGATAAATCATGTGAAGGATAAAGGCATAGTCGGCTGTCTTACGTGGGGCAAGCCGCCCTGCCTTGCTGAAACGGTCATCGTTATTGAATTTGTCTGCAGCACTCCATTCGGCAGAGAACGGAGGATTTGCGACCACAGCATCAAACTGGGTATCTCCAAAGGCATCCCATTCAAGCGTATCACCATTTTCAATCTTGAAGTTGCTGAATCTGACACCATGAAGCAGCATATTCATTCGGGCAAGGTTGTAAGTTGTCGGGTTCTTTTCCTGTCCGTAAATATCAACTGCTTTTCCGATGCTTGCAGCACGTAGCAATAACGAGCCACTACCACAAGTCGGGTCATAGACATTGCGCAAACGCTGACGTCCTATAGATACAATCTCGGCCAAGATGCGGCTGACTTCCTGCGGAGTATAGAACTCTCCAGCTTTCTTTCCTGCCCCTGCCGCAAATTGCGAAATCATGTATTCGTATGCATCACCAAGGATATCAATTTCCTGTGATGCTTCTACACCGAAGTCTATATCATCCAATGCAAGAAGAACATTGCTGACAAGCGTATTCTTGTCATCGGCTGTTTTGCCCAACTTAGGCGAAGCCAAATCTATGTCCGAGAACAATCCGCCAAAATCCTCTTCACTATCCTGTCCCAATGTACTATCCTCAATACGCTTCAATGAGCGCTCAAGCATAGGTAAGATGTTTTCTTTTCGTTTGATAGCTTCGATTACTGACGAAAACAAGAATTTCGGTTCAATGAAATAGCCTATATTCTCCAAACACTGGTTCTTGACCTCTTCCTGCAATTCCGCAGCATCTGAATCGGTCATTTCCCATAATTCTTTGAATGTAACGTCATCATCATCCAATGCAGCGTTGGCATATGTTTCTATCTTTTCTGACAGATATTTGTAGAAAATGAAGCCCAGGGTAAAATACATGAAATCGCTTGCCGACATATTGCCGCGCAACCGGTTTGCGACCTCCCAAAGCTGGTCACGGAGTTTCTGTTGCAGTTCTTCGCTCATATCTTTATTCCTCTATATTATTCTGTATTACATTACTTTCCGGCAATGACATATTGCTCTCAATTATACTTCTTAGGTCATCCAACACTTTCCCTTTATATGAAAAATATTTAGACCCTTGATATGCACCCGATGTGTTCCGTTTTTCTTCCGGCATAAATGTACCGACAAAAGGTGACAATTTATAAATACGGCCTTCGTATTCGACAGAATCATCGCTTGCCACCTTGACCTCAGTATTCGTAGGGATAAAGGTAACGCACTCCCCTATTTTAATGCCTATCATACTGAATTTGAAACGCCCTCGCTTTACGGTTCGTTTCTGTGCAGCAGGCAACCTCTCTTTTTCGTTATGACAAACTGGCTTATTATCTACATAGACCGTGACAACCGCATCATCAATCATCTTGGCTATGTCATTAAATATATCCAAAGCTATTTGTGGCGGCACATTGAAAACCTCCCGATTCTGGCGAATACGCAAATCAGTCAGCCGGTCAATAGTCTTGTGTACATGCTTTTCAACATCGTTATATTTGACTGTCTGAATGGTTGCATAAATCTCAAAAGGCAACGGAACAGCCGTGTTGTCAAGTTCCTTGGAACGTATATTGACAGGGCGTGCACTTTTACCAATCTTAACCCAATCCTCACGGAAACTTGGATTTGTCAAGATGTACACATATCCGGGTTCGTTTGTCTTTATCATATCTTCCTTATTTAATCCCAACTGAAAGTTCGTATGATATTACGCAATCTGTCTAAAATCCTCGTCAACGCCTTTCTCGTCTTTATCAGTCCGAGATGCTTTTCTTTCAATGCTTTCTGTATAATTTCCGGCTGCTCTTTTTGCAGGTAATCATACTCTTTAAGGAAGTGATTCAATACCGATGACGATATTTCCTCTTCCTCAGCCAATGAGTTGACGGCATTTTCCCGTTCAACGGAAATATATCGGTTCAACCGTTCTTCCAAATCACTTGTACCGTCAACCTTGCCTCGATGCATCATGAAGTTTTCCTTATCATCATCCACATTCTTTTGAATGAAGCCTTCGATAAGTTTGGCCTTGCTGCGCATTTCGGCATCTTTAATCATTGTATCTATGATATTCTGACGGCGTTCTGCATAATCGGCACTATATGGGTCAAGTTCTGAGATAAGTTCAAGGATATATGCCACATTGATAACGTCGCTATGCAAAAGCTCAAGGCAGAAATCCACATCACCAAGATCTCCGTCATCCGGATTATCTGTCTTATCATCCGGTTTGGCTGACGGCGTTGGATTGACAAGAGCGAATGTATCATGTATATCAAGATATTTGCTCCGGAAGTCCATAAACTGCTGCTCCGTCATGCCGAGATCATCCGCGTCTTCATTATAATCCTCATATATCTGAATCTCAGAATGTTTGCGGATAATATCACGAAATGCCAAAACAAACTCTTTCTTCGCCTTCTCACTCTGTAATAAGTCTATGCAGTTTGTGTCCGGATATTTTTTCAGGAAATCGGATGCAAGTTCCTTATACTCCTGTTTGACTTCTTCAAACGGCGGACGTACTATTTCCTCCGGATTATTGATGTTGCTGAACAATTTGATAGCGGCATCCACATTGCTCTTCAAATCACGGAAACATACAATCTTTCCGAAACGTTTCTTTTCGTTCAGCACACGGTTCGTTCGGCTGAATGCCTGCAACAATCCGTGATATTCCATGTTCTTGTCAACATAGAGCGTATTGAGTTTCTTGCTGTCAAAGCCGGTAAGGAACATTCCGACAACAAGGCAAAGATCCAGCGGCTTCATATCAGCCCGCTTCTTTTTCATACGCAGGTTGATGTCATCGTAATATGCCCGGAAGTTCTCTGTTGTAAACGATGTGCCGAACATTTCATTATAATCATCCATGATGGCTTGCAGTTCATCAACCTCACCTGCACTGTCATTCAGATAAGAACCTGTACCCATTCCTGTCAGATCATCATCCTGACTTCCATTGGCTGCATAAGTGAAGACTGCGCCGATACGAATCTTTGGATTAAGTTCCTTGAATATCTTGTAATAACGGATAAGCATCGGCACTGACTGCACGGCAAACAGCGCGTCGAACTCTCCGTCAAATGTTGACTTATTGAAATTATTAAGGATGAACTGAGCTATCTCCCTCATCCTCCTTGGACTTTCATAGTCTGCATCTTTATTACCATTATAGTATTCAACAAGGAAACCGAGTACATTATCATCAGCAATGGCATCTTTGATAAGATAACGATGCAGGCATTTGCCGAACACTTCTTTGGTCGTATGCCCATCAACTGCATTCTCCGTAAAAATAGGAGTTCCGGTAAAACCGAATATTTGGGCATTATCAAAGAACTGCATAATCTTCTTATGGCTCTCCCCGAAGTGGCTACGATGACATTCATCGAATATCATCACAACGCGGGAATGGCGTATCGAATCTATCTTGCTGCTATACCATGTCTTGCTTACGGCAGCATTGAGTTTCTGAATAGTGGTAATGATAATCTTGGAGTTGCTGTGCAAGCGTTCCACCAGTTCATCCGTATTGTCCGTACCATCAACGGCTCCTGGTTCAAAGGCCTCGTATTCCGACTGCGTTTGTGTGTCAAGGTCATGACGGTCAACAACGAACATTACCTTATCTACATCATCCAACTCCGAAACGAGCTGCGCAGTCTTGAATGAAGTCAATGTCTTTCCTGCTCCTGTCGTATGCCAGATATAACCGTTATCGTTGGAGTTCTGTACCCGATCCAATATCTTTTCTACTGCATAGAACTGGTATGGACGCAACACCATCAAGCATTTGTCACCTTCATGCAATACAATGTATTTCCCGATAATCTTACCGAGTGTGCATTTTTCCAGGAAGAATGCGGCAAATGTATCCAATTCGTTTAGAGGATTGTTTCCTGCATCAGTCCAACTGAATGTGAACTTATATCCACCATTAGGGTTATTTGCGAAATAACGCGTGTTTACACCATTAGAAATGACAAACAACTGGATATAGTCAAACAATCCGTGGAACGAAGTCTTGTGATAACGTTGTATTTGGTTGTATGCCTGTTTCAATTCCACGCCACGACGCTTCAACTCTATTTGTACCAAAGGCAGGCCATTGATAAGGATTGTCACATCATAACGGCATATCTTCCGTCCCTCCGCCGTAATCTGGTTCGACACCTGGAATTCATTCTGACACCATTGGGTGCGATTCAGAAATTCCACCCAAATGCGCTGTCCGCTTTCAAGTTCAAGCGGATAAAGGTCCCGAAGTTTCTTTGCCTTTTCAAAGCGCGAGCCTCCTTCAAGATAGATGACAATCTTCTCAAATTCCTCTGCCGTAAACCCGGTACGCCCGTGTTCCTCCAAGCGTTTGCGGTTGTGGATTTCCAACTGCCTTTTGAAATTGGCATAGAGATTATCTTCTTCGGTAATCTGGACATACTCGTAATCCATTTGTCGAAGTGTGGCTATAAGTCCGGCTTCCAATGCCGCTTCGCTTTGTGTTGACATATCCTTGCCTTATTATGAGTGGTTACTTTACTTTTATATTACTGTTCAGTATCTTGAAAAAAGAGAAATTAGTAGTTAGATTGCACCTAGTCAGATTCCGTTGATGTGTATTCTTTCACACATTCCTTCTTAAGAGCAATACATAATGGCACAAGTATAGCAGTTAATACTAAAGCAAAAATAGGGACAGTAAACTTTGCTCTCGCATCATCTAAGTCATTTATCCAATGGGCTAGTTTGCCCATGTATGACTTGCTATTTACATCTACATTAAAGTACCAAACGATATGTCCTACAATAGCAGATATAGCAATAGCATATCCTATAATTTTATTTCTCTTATTTCTATTAAAATCTTTCTTTTTATAAGTTTCAATTTCACCAGTTTTGTCGTCTCTTTCTGTTTGGATTTTTTTTACCTCCGAATCTTTTTCAGAGAGAAGAGCATTTAATCGATCTATTTCAGTTGCATACTCTTCACTTAAATATTCTTTTTCGTTTTTTGCGGCATTCAACTCAGACTGTGCAATTTCTAATTGGCTGGAAACATAATCAATCCTATTTGAACGATCTGATATGGCATCTTCTAATGATTCATTTTTTCTCTTTTCCTCTTCTAACTGAGATTGCAACAACCTTTCAGCAGATTTCTTTGCAATTTGTTTAATTTGAAAATTTGAGACATCTTCTGCTCCATTCATAAAATCATTCTCTATGATGGCTCTTAGAAAACATCTTTGCTGTTCTATATCAGTTGTCACTTCCGATATACCTTGTAGTACATAATGGATCTGTTCCTCTGACATAACATCAAAATTTGATTTTATGTTCAAGAAACACACAAAACTCTTAAAATCATCACTTGTACGCTCCATATATCGTAATATAATACTAAGCCACTGACTTGGCATAATTACTATAGGGGCGTTTTTTGAATGGTAATGAACATCCCAAAAACGTAATCCGCTATCAGATGACAGAAAAAAATATTTTGCGTCAAAAATTGACTTATCTGCCCCTGTGCGTTTACATTCTATCCATTTCACATTTTGAGCATCATAGTAAGCAGTTTCAAATATTTTCTTTTTCGTCTGCTCAGCTTGCTTTTTTCGACCTGACTTTTGCTCCACGCAAAGCCCCCCTTAAAAAGTCGTTGACAACGGAAGCTATCCGATGTAATATAATGACTACGGTCATTGACCTGGGTCACCAAAATGACCTTTACCATCCTAACACAGATTTTGGAGGAACGCAATATGTTTATTTTTAGCCTAACGTATGTCAAACCGATTTCTGAAGTAGAACGATTTCTACCAGCACACATTCAGTTTCTGGACGAACACTACAAAAAGTGTTTGTTCATCTGCTCTGGGCGTAAAGTGCCCAGAACAGGCGGTATTATCTTATGTGACTGTGCAGATGCGGCAAAGGCCAGAGAGATTATGGAAAAAGACCCGTTTTTCAAAGAGGGTATTGCACAATATGAAATTATTGAATTTATTCCCTCTAAATCCTCTGGGGCATTTCAGACTGCCATATCTGCCTTTACCAAATAATAACAAGTATGCCTGTTTATTATGCCCCTGCGCTACAACATGATGATTGAACGTCCAGACCGTCCATATAGTCTGCTCCCCACTGACACATAGCGTCTA
>OFGB01000901.1_pt1 | contig 19937 bp, 17 predicted proteins | sample 1521491 | NCBI WGS metagenome assembly OFGB01 (sample SAMEA3504095, study PRJEB24116) | mouse gut metagenome | biome: mouse gut; feature: mouse-associated habitat; material: faeces | place: Denmark | collected 2011
TATAGTACGTATTCAAACATTCGTTCTTACATATTTCAAATAACTTCTGAGTATTCGAACTGCGCCTGTCTCCGATCACCAGCATCGCGTCGACCCTCGCTGCAATCCGCTTCGCTTCTTCTTGGCGTTCCTTCGTCGCATTGCAAATCGTATTTAAAACAATTATATCATACCTCTTTTTAGAGATAATTTCAACTAAATCTTTGAATTTCTTGTAATTAAATGTCGTCTGGGATACGACACACACTTTCTGGCCTGCATTTTCAAGCTGAAACCCGTGTGCTTCCTCCTCCGTCTGTATCACGCTGACCTGATCCCCCGCCCATCCTCTGGTACCTTCCACCTCAGGATGCATGCCGTCTCCGATAATTACAATATAGGCTCCTTTCCTGCTCTCTTCATCCACAATATTATGAATCTTCTTTACAAACGGACAGGTAGCGTCGACGTAAGCAAGCCCCTGCGCCTCCATTCGTTCATAGATCTTTCTGGCAACGCCGTGAGAACGAATGATAACCGTTCCCTCATGGATTTCTTTCAGTTCTTCCTCGGAATGGATGATCTCCACTCCCTGTCCGGCAAGATCCTTGATCACTTCCTCGTTATGGATGATGGGGCCGTAGGTATATATCTTCTGATTCTGATGCAGGCGGACTTGTTCATACACCGTTTCCATCGCGCGTTTCACACCGGGACAAAACCCCGCCCTCTTCGATAATTCAATCTTCATCTTCTCTCCTATTCGCATAATCCGGCAATTTTCTCTACAACTTCTTCAATCGTCATATCCGAACTGTCAATCAGGACCGCGTCTTTTGCCCGCTTAAGCGGCGCCGTCTCACGGTTCATATCTCGTTCGTCCCGCTCCTCGATATCTTTCTCTATCTCATTAAGGTCACATGCCTCACCCCTTGCAATCAACTCGTCATAACGGCGCTTCGCGCGGGTTCCGACACTCGCTGTCAGGTAGATCTTTACATCCGCGTCCGGCAGCACGCAAGTACCGATATCTCTTCCGTCCATGATCACATCCTGCGTCCTGGCAAGCCCTTTTTGGAGATCCAGAAGCTTGGCGCGAACCTCAGGAATCACGGAACACTTTGAAGTCATCCGCCCGACCGCCTCGTCGCGAAGTCTTCCCGTCACATTCACACCGTTCAGATAGACCTGCTGTACGCCGTCTTCATATTGAATCTTCACGTCCGCGTCCTTACATGCGTCGATGATCTTCGTCGTATCCTCCGCCTTAATCCCTCTGTTCAGAAAATGTATTGCAAGCCCCCGGTACATAGCTCCCGTATCCACATAGATATAACCCTTCTTCTCTGCCACCAGTTTAGCGATCGTACTCTTTCCCGCACCCGCCGGTCCGTCAATCGCAACGTTGTATCCCATCGTCTCTTCTCCTTTTCTACTTTATATACTGTCGGAATCTCTTTGTGCCTGATTTGTGAAATAAATTTACCGTCCTATACTGCTTCCGGCCGCATAAGCCGTAGACCATGCAATCTGCAGATTAAAACCGCCGGTCAGCGCGTCCAGGTCCAGTACTTCCCCCGCGAAGTAAAGCCCCCTCACCAGCTTCGACTCCATCGTCCCCGGATCGATCTCTTTTGTCCTCACGCCGCCTTTGGTAATGATCGCCTCATCATAATCCCGCAGCCCTGTCACAGTCAAAGTAAGGCGCTTGATCAGGCGCACAAATCCCAAACGCTCTTCCCTGGAAATAACATTGACCTTTTTCTCCGGATTGATCCCGCTTAATTCTACCATAACCGGAATCAATTTGGAAGGGAACAGTTTCCCAAGGGCATTCTTAAACTGACGGTTATGGTTCTCTTCAAAATCTCTTTGCACCCTCAGATCTAACTGTTCCTCATCTAACGCCGGCTTCAAATCAATCTCAATCTTTAATTCCTGTTTCTTAAGCTTCGGACCCACATAACTGCTGGCGCTGATGACCAACGGTCCGCTGACGCCATAGTGGGTGAACAGCATCTCGCCAAAATCTTCATACAATCGCTTTTTTCCCTGATAAACCGACAATCTCACGTTACGAAGAGAAAGCCCCATAAGACTGCCGGCCCATGACTCCTTAACCTCCATAGGAACCAGCGACGGCATACAAGAAGTAACGCCATGTCCGCATTCGACGGCAAAACGATATCCGTCTCCAGTCGAACCGGTTAGGGGATAGGATAATCCGCCCGTGGCGACGATGCAGGCGTCTCCTTTTATTTCTTTTCTATCTTCTCCGCTTTCTTTCCCGAATTTCACAAACTCCGCCCCAGAAAATCCCCCGTTCTCTGTCAATATTTTTTCTGCCTTTGTATTCAGATATATCTTGACGCCAAGCCGCTTTATCTCGCGCTCCATTGCCCGGATAACATCAGAGGAATGATCCGATTCCGGAAATACCCGGTCTCCCCGCTCTGTTTTCGTCTTCACTCCCAGTTCCTCAAAAAAACGAATCACATCCTGGTTCGTATATCCGTAGAAACTGCTGTATAAGAATTTAGAATTGCTGACCACCGACGAGAAAAGTGTCTCCATGTCACAGGCATTCGTAATATTGCATCTCCCTTTTCCTGTGATAAAAAGCTTCTTCCCCAATTTTTCATTCTTTTCAAAGATACTGACCTCATGCCCGTTCCTTGCGGCTGTAATCGCCGCAAACATCCCTGCGGCGCCTCCTCCTACGACCAGAACCTTACTCATCTTTCTCCTCCTCAGTTCCGTTTGCATCCTCCTGCACGCCTGACAGTTCCCGCGCTCCCGGCATCTCCATCTTATCTCCCACCATGTTCAGTTCATCCTTATTATATACTTGATATTCGTCCCAGATCTCTTCCAGAGTCTCAAGCGTCGTGATAACTTCCTTCTGCTTCTTCATACAGAGCGCCACCACCAGCGCATTCACCACGCTTAGCGGAGCCACCAGTGAATCTACGATAGACGCCATATCACTCCTCGCGATCAGATTACAGGAAGAATAAATTGTCATGGGCGAATGGACACTGTCCGTCAGCGTAATCACCTTCGCCTTGCGGTTGCCGGCATATTCAAGCGCCTTTAATGTACGCATAGAATATCTAGGGAAACTGATTCCGATTATTACATCCTCCTCATTGATCCTGATCATCTGCTCAAATATCTCACTCGGGCTTGAAGTGTTCACTTCAATCACATTGTCGCATACCAGGTGCAGATAGAAACACAAGAAACTTGCAAGGGGCGCACAGCTTCTGATGCCGATCACATAGATTCTTCTCGCGTTTAAAATCGCATTCACCGCCGTCTCAAAGGTCTCGCGGTCAATCGCTTCCATTGTCAGTTTAATCTTCTCAATATCTGAATGCAGCACCGTTGCGAGAATCTCTCCCTGGCTGATTCTTCCATAAGTCACTTCCATACGCTGGATGGAATTCAGCTTCATCCGGATCATCTCGCCAAGCGCCCGCTGAAATTCCGGATATCCGTCATAACCAAGGGCCATGGCAAAACGTACCACTGTAGACTCGCTGACTCCAACCTCTTCTCCGCCGTAAGGAACGCTGCTTTATCATAATCCAGCCGAATAAAATCCGCCAGTTTTTTCTGACCTTTACTGAATTTCGGATAACCATCCTCAATCTTCTTCAATAACTCATTCTTGCTTCCCATAATATAAAAGCCTCTTTCCTTCTTCTCTCACACCGATACTATTATAAAGCCGAAATCCAAAATATTCAAGACGCGTAAGAAGAAGAGGCTGTATCAGCCTCTTCTTACTTCTTTAAATGATTATACCGGATAATTGCCGTTCTTTGTATCCGCCATCACCGGGTCGATCTTTGTCTGCTGAGCCTCTCTGTACTTAAAGAAATCAGTAGCAACTTGCGGGAACAATGCGTAAGACAGCACGTCCTCGTCCTGCTGGCTCCACTGTTCGCACTCTTTACGCAGAGTATCCAGCTCATCCGGAATCATATCCGCCGGACGGCAGGTAATAACTTCCGGATTTTCACCCAGAACTTTCTTCTTTACTTCTTCATTAAATGGTTTTACAGTCGCACCGTATTTGCCGCTCAAGATATCCTTGGTCTCTTTGGTCGCCATCTTATAACGCTCGCCCATCAATACATTGAATACGGCCTGCGTGCCGACAATCTGGGATGAAGGCGTAACAAGCGGCGGTTCTCCAAGATCCTGACGCACTCTCGGAACTTCCTCAAGCACCTCGTAATACTTGTCTTCCGCATTCTGCTCCTTCAGCTGGGAAGTCAGGTTGGATAACATGCCTCCCGGAACCTGGTAAAGCAGAGTCTTGATATTTACACCCATGTTCTTCGGATTCAGAAGACCGCTCTCCAACGCGGCGTCACGGATCGGACGGAAATGATCTGCGATCTCCGCGAGAAGATTCTGATCAAATCCGGTATCATACGGCGTACCCTTGAACGTCTCGACCATAACTTCTGTGGCCGGCTGTGAAGTACCCAGGGCAAACGGCGACATCGCCGTATCGATCACATCTACGCCTGCCTCGACCGCTTTCAGGTATGTCATGGACGCAACGCCCGACGTATAATGCGTATGAAGCTGAATCGGAAGGCTGGTCGCCTCTTTCAGGGCCTCGATCATCTCCGTTGCTTTATACGGAACCAAAAGTCCCGCCATATCCTTGAGACAGATAGAAGTCGCTCCCATATCCTCGATCTTTTTCGCGATATCAACCCAGTATTCCAATGTATAGGCATCCCCCAATGTATAGGACAATGCAACCTGCGCGTCCGCTTTCTCTTTTACCGCCGCCGTAACCGCTGTCTGCAGGTTGCGAAGATCGTTCAGACAGTCGAAGATACGGATGACGTCGATTCCGTTTGCTACAGATTTCTGCACAAAATACTCTACCACATCATCCGCATAAGGACGATATCCCAGGATGTTCTGTCCCCGGAAAAGCATCTGAAGCTTCGTATTCTTGAATCCGTCGCGAAATTTACGTAACCTCTCCCACGGATCCTCCTTTAAGAATCTAAGGGAAGCGTCAAAAGTCGCGCCGCCCCAGCACTCTACGGAATGATAACCGACTTTATCCATCTTCTCGACGATGGGAAGCATCTGCTCCGTTGTCATACGTGTGGCAATCAGAGACTGATGTGCGTCACGCAGAATAGTCTCTGTTATTTTAATTGGTTTTTTCTCTGCCATTTTATATCCTCCATAATGATCTATTAATCTTAGCAATCATAGTTAATTCCTTTACAAGCTTACATAACCCCGAAAATAGCCATAAACGTTCCGGCCGCCACCGCTGTTCCGATAACTCCGGCTACGTTGGGTCCCATCGCATGCATCAGCAGGAAATTCGTCGGATCAGCCTCTGCGCCGACCTTCTGGGATACACGTGCCGCCATAGGAACCGCAGACACACCTGCAGAACCAATCAACGGATTCACCTTACGGCCTGTGGCAACGCACATAATCTTTCCGAAGATGACTCCGGCCGCCGTACCAAACATAAACGCCACCAGTCCCAGAGCCACGATATAAAGGGTCTGCCTGTTCAGAAACGCCTCAGCGCTGGTCGTCGCTCCTACAGATGTACCAAGCAAGATAACAACGATATACATAAGCGCATTAGACGCCGTCTCAGTAAGCTGTCTTACCACTCCGGACTCACGGAAGAGATTCCCCAGCATCAACATACCGACAAGCGGAGCCGTCGTCGGAAGAATCACACATACTACAATCGTAACGATAATCGGGAAGAGAATTCTCTCAAGCTTGGATACCGGTCTTAACTGCTCCATCTTGATCTTACGTTCCTCTTCTGTCGTGAGAAGCTTCATAATCGGCGGCTGAATGATCGGTACCAGCGACATATACGAATATGCCGCCACTGCAATCGGTCCCATGATAGCCGTCTGCTGAAGCTTACCTGCAAGGAAGATGGATGTCGGTCCGTCCGCGCCGCCGATGATAGAAATCGCCGCCGCCGCTTTATCCGAGAAGCCCAACGCCATCGCTCCAAGATACGCCGCAAAGATACCAAACTGTGCCGCCGCGCCCAGAAGGAAACTCTTCGGGTTCGCAATCAACGGACCAAAGTCTGTCATCGCGCCTACTCCCAGGAAGATCAGGGAAGGCAGAATCGCCCATTCGTCCAGCATAAAGAAGTAATAAAGCAATCCTCCGGTTCCGTTCGCGGATTCCTCTGCATGAAGCATAATATCCGGATAGATATTTACAAGCAGCATACCAAATGCAATCGGTACAAGAAGCAGAGGCTCGAATTCATGCCTGATCGCCAGATACAGAAAGAAACACGCCACGGCGATCATAACCACATTTCCCCATGTGAGACTAAAAAAAGCAGTCTGCTGCACGAGGTTTCCTAATGTTGTTGATATATATTCCATTTCTTAACCTCCAGTCGTATTCAGATAGGAACAGGATTAGCTTAATGTAGCTAATACTGCACCGGATTCGATTGCATCGCCGACGGCAACATCAATACTCGCTACGGTTCCGTCTTCCGGTGCTACAACTGGAATCTCCATCTTCATCGCTTCGATAATTACTACGGCGTCGCCCTTCTTCACGCTCTGTCCGACATTCGCCTCGATCTTGAATACCTTACCGGCCGCTCCCGCTTTCACTTCGATGGACCCTGCTGATGACGCCGCCGGTTTTGCAGCAGGTTTTGCCGGAGCTGCCGCCGGTCTCGCTGCCGGAGCCGCTGCCCTTGCTGCCGGAGCCGCGCCTGCTCCTGCTTCTTCTACGGTTACATCATATACATTTCCGTTCACTGTGATGGTATAATTTTTCATCTTCTATATCCTCCTTATTGTCTCCTTATGAATTCCATCTGTTTGCCGACCGGCGTCTGATACTGCGGACAACAAATCCATCCGTACTCGTTCCTTCCGCCGCCGCAATCGCCGCTGATATAACTGCGATCAATTCCAGATCGTCAGTCTCCTCCACCGTCTCTTCCACAACCGGTACAGTCTCTGCTTTCACAGGCGCCGCCTGCGCAGGTTTCTTATTCCCGGAAGGAATAAATCTAAATAAAGATATGATAATTGATATAAATATCAATACTGCAAATACAGTGCCCATACCTAACAAAGTATTGAGTCCTGCCTTCTTTAAAATCTCGCCGGTACTAAACTCCGCATTTACATTCACACTTTCCAGATAAAGCTTCTCATCGAATTCAAATACGACTTCTGCTTCTCTGTCCTCATATTCAACATGCGTCGAAACTTCTAATCCGTCTCCCGACGCCATATACTTAAAATCACCATGCCCGATATACGCGCCGCATTCTTCCACGCCGGCTTTCCAGCTGTCTACCGCCGCCGAGAAATTCTCCGGGGTAAATCGGAGTCCTGACTGCATGAACTGATAGTTCTGCGTATACTCCGAAAGATTGTTCCACTCCTTGAGCGTCTCATCGTCCACATCCTCGCAGTATTGTATCAGAAAATCTATTAGCTGCCCGACAGCAGTCTCATTATATTCGATCGGTTCTTCTGTCTTGGCACATCCGGTAAAGCTAAAAACCAGGACGAGCAGACCGAGCAGTAAACTAATTTTTTTCTTCACTTCGCCTCACCTCTCTAAACCGATCCGTGCTTCTTCATCGGACGATCTTCTCTTTTTGTGAACAACATCTCGAACGCCCCGATCACATACTTTCTGGTCTGATCAGGCTCAATAATGGAATCCACATAACCTCTTCTCGCAGCAGACAACGGGCTTGACTGCAATTCTTTATATTCTGCGGCTTTCTCCTTCTGAGTAGCGGCGTCTGCATCCGCGTACATAATCTTTGCCGCAAGATTCGCCTCCATCATACCGATCTCCGCCGACGGCCATGCGTAGACCATATCTGCGCCGATCGATTTGCTGTTCATCGCTACATATGCGCTGCCAAACGCCTTACCGATCACTACGTTCACCTTCGGAACAGTCGCATCCGCAAACGCATAGGTAAGACGCGCCGTCTCTTTCGCCAGGCTCTTCTCTTCACATTCTCCCGCCTTAAATCCAGTCACATTGGTCAGAGTAAGTACCGGAATATTGAACGCGTCGCAGAATTTCACAAACTCCGCCGCTTTCTTTGCTCCGTCAGCAGACAGAGAACCGTCAAATTCAGCCACTGCTTCCGCTTCCTCATTGTATACTTTGGAGCGGTTCGCAACTGCTCCCACCGTCATCCCGTTCAGACGAATGAATCCGGTCACCATATCTTTTGCATAATTTCTCTTTGTCTCGAAAAATACACTGTCGTCAGAGAGCATGGTAAGAGCGATCGCCGTATCTTCCGCCGCGTTCTCAATACTGTCGCACAGACGGTTCAAATCGTCAGTACACTCGTCGTAAGAAGTATTCTCCTCGTTATTGCCCGGAAGGATGCATACCAGAGAACGAATCTCCTCAAGGATCTCATCCTCTGTTCCGATACTGTCTACAAGGCCGGATTTACTGCTCTGATATTCCGGTGAAGACGTGTCAAGCTTCGCCATACTGCTTCCGGGAATCGCATTCGGAGAATTTACAAATAATCTTGCTTTCGAAGCTTCCATAAATGTAAAATCTGTTAAAGCCGGAACCACGGAAAGTCCGCCGCCGCATGTCCCAAAAATCGCCGTAATCTGAGGAATTACTCCGGAAGCCATCGCCTGCTTCAGATAGAGATTACCGAACGCGTTCAGCGCGTCTGTCGCCTCCTGAAGACGGAATCCGGCACAATCCACGAGACCGATCACAGGAGCTCCCATCTTCATCGCCATATCATAGATATTGGCGATCTTCCTGGCATGCATCTCGCCGACCGCACCATTCAATACGGATGCGTCCTGGCTGTATACATACACCAGATTCCCATCGATCACTCCATAACCGGTAATCACGCCATCAGCCGGAGTCTCTTTTTCCTGCATGTTGAAATCTGTGCTTCTGGCCGTAACGGCGCCGCCGATTTCAACAAAGCTTCCTGCGTCAAGCAAGGAAATAATCCTGTCGCTTGCCGCACTTTTTGTTGCCATGTTGCCCATAGTCAAGCCCTCCATTTTCTTACATATTAAAAGTAGGTTGTACTTCTTCCACAAAAAATATGAATATAAAGTAGAACCAAATTTTTGCCAATTATATTATAGTCCTTTTGTTTCTTTCCTGCAATACTTTTCTATTCCGATCCCCGCTATTTTTGATTCCGAAACTGCATCGGCGTGGTATCATATGCTTTCTTAAACATCCGGTTAAAATGCTCTACATTCTGATACCCTACGGACAGCGCAATATTCTCTACCGTCATATTGCTGCTCTTTAAGAGCGCTTTCGCTTTCTTCATCCTTATTTTCTTTACCAGTTCGCCAAAGGTCAGACCTGATTTTTCCTTAATATATTTCGAAATATACGGTTTAGACAGATAGAACTTCTCCGCCAGGCTGTCCAGCGTAATGTCGATATAATTTGACTGAATATAATTCATGATCTCAATCATCCGCTCATCTTTGCAGCCGTCGGCATTTCCGATTTCCTCGATCTTATTCACCGCAACGGTAAGCGCCTCGATAGACGACTTTATAATATCCGCGTCGATTCCGACGCCCCAAAATATTCTGCCGTTGCAGACGATCCCCACATATGAAACTGCTTTGGATGAGGAACCTCTGGTAAGTGAATGCTCTTCGTAGAACCGGAGTTCATAACTGATATTAAAGTACTGTTTGATGGCATTGCTGACCGCGTCCAGACGGCCGTTTCCCATGGCCGTAATCACTCTGGTATCTCCGCCGTGATTGATCGTTACCTCAGACGTAATGCCGTCTACCTGTTTAAAATGACACTCATCTATATGGAACACCGGCTTCGTATTAATATAATGGTCTGAGAAGATCTGGTATATCCAATCCGGATTCAATTCCTTATGCGCCTTGTCGGATACGTCTTTCACCAGATAGCCGACTTCTTCCCGCATCTTCTGCGGCAGATTGATTCCATGACTCTGCTTCAGGATGTAATTGACGCCGCCTTTACCGGACTGACTGTTAATGCGGATAACGTCCGAATCATATTTCCTTCCCACATCCTGAGGATCAATCGGCAGGTACGGAACCGTCCAGGTATCGCACTTCTTCTCATCTCTCCAGGTCATGCCTTTGGCGATCGCGTCCTGATGAGAACCGGAGAACGCCGTAAATACCAGATCCCCCGCATAGGGCTGACGGTCGTACACCTGCATCCTCGTCAAACGCTCATAGGTTTCACGGATATGTTTCATATCAGAGAAGTCAAGCCCCGGATCTACGCCATGAGAATACATATTCATTCCCATAGTCACAATGTCTACATTACCGGTTCGTTCTCCGTTTCCAAACAAGGTTCCTTCAATACGGTCCGCCCCCGCCAGGATTCCAAGTTCCGCCGTCGCTACGCCGCAGCCTCTGTCATTATGCGGATGCAGGCAGAGAATTACATTATCTCTGTAATTCAGATGTTTATTCACATATTCCAACTGACAGGCGAATACATGGGGCATCGCATTCTCCACCGTCGTAGGGATGTTAATGATCGCTTTCTTATCTGCCGTCGGCTTCCATACGTCCAGCACCGCATTGCAGACTTCCACCGCATAGTCTACTTCCGTCCCGGGAAAACTCTCCGGGCTGTACTGGAAAGTAAAGTTTCCGTCCGTCTCTGACGCCAGCTTAAGGAGAAGCTTCGCCCCGTCGATGGCAATCTGCTTGATCTCCTCTTTGCTCTTTCTGAATACCTGCTCTCTCTGCGCAACGGAAGTCGAGTTATACAGATGAACTACTGCATGAGGCGCGCCCTTCACCGCCTCGAATGTCTTCTTAATGATATGCTCTCTTGCCTGGGTCAGCACCTGCACCGTCACGTCATCCGGAATCATATCCTTCTCGATCAGTGTCCGCATAAACTGATACTCCGTTTCCGACGCTGCCGGAAATCCCACCTCAATCTCTTTAAAGCCGATATCCACCAGCATCTGGAAAAACTCAAGCTTCTCTTCCAGACTCATAGGTTCGATAAGCGCCTGGTTCCCGTCACGCAGGTCGACGCTGCACCAGATCGGCGGTTTGTCAATATACTCCTTCTTTACCCAGTCATATGTGACCTCGGGCGGCATAAAATATGTTCTTTCATATTTGTTACAATTTCTCATAATCTACATCCTCTCTTTCTATATTTATTACGTACTTTCGAAATCTTTCCTGCGCCTGCATTCCTTCCTCCGGATTCTATTCTATTCGCAGGAATAATAATCATCAATTTTATTGCTCTTTTTTAACCCTCCTTATCCTACCATACGTATAAGAAAAAGGGAAGTGATAATTTTAATCACTTCCCTTGATGTATTTTATTCTTTTTTTAATTGTGCCGGCGATCATGCAGACGGATAAGCAGACGGCTGACAAATTCACCCTTTTATTCCTGCAGAGAGGATTTCTTTGTAATCGTTACCTTCTCTTCGTAACAGGAGAATATCTTCTGAAGCTCACTCTCATTTTGCTTCTTTGTGAATAAACTGATAACCGGTACGATGATCAAACCGCCGACCATGGCGATCACGCCGGAATTAATAGATGATTTGAAGACGTATCCAAGGATCGCTCCCCATCCCGTCACATCAACTCCTCCCAGTGTCACGAACAACTGAAACAACGCAATCGCGCATCCCCATACAAAGCATACGACAACGGAGATCCTCGTAATTCCTTTCCAGTATAAACCGTACAGGAACGGCGCCAGAAAAGCTCCTGCAAGCGCTCCCCAGGACACACCCATCATCTGCGCGATAAACGTCACCTCCGGATGCGCGTCCTTGAAGATAGCAATCACTGCCGATACCAGAATAAAGAACACGATAAAAAGCCGCATGACGGATACTTGTTTCTGATCCGACATCCCCTGTTTAGACGCCGGCTTAATCACATCCAATGTAAATGTAGAACTGGACGTAAGCACCAGAGAAGACAGTGTCGACATGGATGCCGATAGTACCAGAACGATTACTACCGCTATAATGACGGAAGGAAGCGTCGACAGCATTGTGGGAACTATTGTATCAAATAACGGTTTCCCCGTCGCTTCGTTGACGACTACTTTATCACTGTAAAGTCTTCCGAAACCACCCAGGAAATAACATCCCCCGGCAACAATGATCGCAAATACTGTTGAAATCACCGTCCCCTTATGTATGTCTTTCTCACTCTTAATCGCGTAGAACTTTCCGACCATCTGCGGAAGCCCCCATGTTCCAAGCGATGTCAGCATAACAACAAAGAGAAGCGCCAGCGGATCCGGACCAAGGAAAGCCGAATATGCGCCCTCCCATCCCGCGTCGCCTGTGATTGACGCAAGCGTTTTCGTCGCCTCCACTAAACCGCCGTTCTCAGACAAGACGGCTCCTATTACCGCACAGATACCAAACAACATGATAATCCCCTGGATAAAATCGTTGATCGCCGTCGCCATATAACCGCCGAAAATAACATAGAATCCTGTTAACACCGCCATAATAGCGATAACCACCCAATAAGGAATATCAAACACCAGGCCAAACAGACTGGATAATCCGTTATAAAGCGACGCCGTATATGGAATCAGAAAGATAAATACGATTATAGAAGCAGCTACCTTAAGAGGGACGGAATCAAAACGCTTCCCAAAAAAGTCCGGCATAGTCTTCGCATCCAGATGCTGCGTCATAACACGGGTTCTTCTTCCGAGTATATTCCACGCAAGCAAGGAACCGATAAATGCATTGCCCAAACCCGCCCATGTGGCGGACATACCAAAGTTCCAACCGAACTGCCCCGCATAACCTACAAAAATAACCGCTGAAAAATATGACGTTCCAAATGCAAACGCAGTAAGCCATGGACCGACCCCTCTGCCGCCCAGCACGAAACCGTCAACATCCGCCGCGTTTTTCCTGGAATAAAATCCCACGTAGATCATAACCGCGAAAAACACAATCAGCATAATTACACACAATATTTCTTTTGACATCTCTCATTTCCTCCAAGCACCTTTAATTAAGTCCAGACCATTGCAAGAATTCGCTTTAAAGCGTAACACTTTAAAGCGTAACACTTTAAATCGCTAAATTGTCTTTGGTTATAGTATCACACCTGTATATATATGTCAACATATTTTTTGTGAAGGACGAATCATAAAGACGATTCATAAAGAACGGTTTATTTATAGAATCTGACATGATGTGAATTGCCGCCTGGGAATACTATCATCCCACACATTCATGTGGATATCAGATTATAATCAACTTTATTTCAGATAGGAAGAAATCAATTATCTTCAGATAATTGCAGATTGGCAATAAGATACATATAAATAGGATACATATAGACGTGATTATTCAAACTAAATTATACAGACTATCAAACAGAAGGCTAATCTTTATCCGATCAGCCTCCAAAAGTCGGGTTTGACAAGGCTTCCATAATAATTATGCGCCTCCTCAATCTAAATTTATATTTCCGCCGTAAACTCTCTGTAATACTGCTCTGCTTTTTCTTTCGTAATATGATAATGCCTTTGAAGCTTTACAAGAGTTCTCTCTTCTGGAATATCATCCTCCAGGCTGCTCAGAATCAATATCCTGATTCCTTCTTTTGTGATTTGATCCGTAATATCTTTTGTGACTTCTTTTGTGACTTGTTCCGTGACTTCTTTTGTGACTTGTTCCGTGACTTCTTTTGTGATTTCTTCCGTGAGTTTCTCCTTCATCCCTTCATACTTGATCTGCTCTACGGTACTCACATCGGTTACCTCCTTCCACAGCTCTTCGTTATCAGAGTAATCAATATACTCTGACACATTCACCATAAAATCATCCTTATGCGGATACATAATCAGGTTCAGAAAGCGAAAAAGCACGTATTCTTTCTCTTCCTTGTCCCCATTATACACCTCATCGCCTAATTTGATAACTATTAATGTCATCAAATCATAATTTTCTCTGGCAACTGCATTCTGAGCCGTGTTTTTCGTATTCATCATCTCGTAAACCGCTATACTGTAACGATCTTCCTTAGGGATATCATCTCTGCAGATGAAAATACTATAACACTTGGACAACTGATTATAGTCCGTTCCCTGCAGGATCAGGGACAACTGGGAGGACAGACGTCTCGCAAGGTAATACATGCCCCTCTTTTCAATCGGATAGTCTGTCCTGTATGTCTTCTGTGGTTCTACGTCAATATGTAAATTAACTTGAATATCTTTTGTGGAAAGTTGTGGATTCCTGGCTCGAAATGCCAGATCGAAATTAGATGTTTTCTCATTCAGATGATAGTATTCTGTGCTGTCTTTTCTGATTTGCGTATTGGTTCTGCCCGGCGATACCTCCATAGTGCTGGTAATTGTATCAATCTCTATAAACTCCTTAATCTCCCGCCAGCTGTAGTCCCTATACTCTACAGCTGTATCCTTTAAGATCACCGCCAATACTTCCGGATGGCACAGGATCGTCTTACTCTGAATATCCTGCCCTTCCGTGTCGGATGTAACCTGCATGGCGCTGAGCGTCTCCATGCTTCCCTTCATGTTGCTATCCATGTTCATATCACCTCATTCTGTTATAAATATACAAAATACGCTCTTTTCGCCAAATATATGACTCAATTTTTGTATTTGTGATTCTATAATGATATAAAAATGAAGGGCTGTCAATTTAAATCGTTCGACAAATTAGATATGAAAAGTAATCGTGAATGAAAAGTGTACGCTTATTTTACAATTCCTACTACTTTCTCTCCGTCTTTCACATCTCTTAAAACCAGGCTATTCGCTCCGACAAGCACGTTATTTCCAATCTTAACTCCTTGTCTCACAGTGCTGCCCGCTCCTATAAAAGAATTATATCCGACGGAAACCTGACCGCATAATATGGCTCCTACGCTGATATGCGTGAACGCTCCTATCACACATTCATGCTCTATGACGGCCGCTGTGTTAATAATACAGCATTCTCCTATCACAGCCTCTGCATTAATAGCAGCCAATTTTCCGACAAAAATACCCCCCCCTGCCATTTTTCTCATTTTTCTCATCCTCGCCTAATCTGACAGAAGAACTTATAACTGCACTTGGATCGAAGAGATTCGGGAAGTAAAATCCCAATCCGGACGCATAGGTATATAGCTTATTTCTTACAGGCGACGGATTTATAACCCCCACCGTAATAAAAGCGTTTCTCGTCCCTTTTTCGTATAGTGACAAAAGAGCCTTATCGCTCCCGATTACTGTCGCCTTGCCTGATATCAAAGTCCCGGCAGGTATATGCGGATCTGTGACGTAGATCTCCTTGTACCGTTTATTCCGTATTACTGTATCAAGCACCGATTTACAATGACCGCCGCCGCCTAATAATACAATATCTTGAGTATACAAATGCCTCTCTCCATTTCCTTATTTAACTAAACCACATTCAAAAACTATTTCGTTAATCGACAGTTTTCAAATCATAAAATACCTTTTTTAGTTCCATTTCATCTTGTAAAATATTCTTTATAATCTCAATAATTTTATCGGAAGTTTTCCCATCGCCATACAGATATGAAGGACAATGTTCCATTTTCTCTGCAATTATCATCGCATTCTCAATAGCGTCGGACCGAGGCTCACAGCAAACCACGGTATCCGCCATCAATCTTCCCTGCTGTCTGTCGCCAATATTTACAGTCGGCGTTCCGATCACCGGCGCTTCAATAATTCCACTGGATGAATTACCTAATACGAATTTCGCGCGTCTTACAGCGCTTAAATACCCGACTAACCCTAGATTTGCTACAAATTTAGCATTCTTGTGCGTCCCGGCAAATTCATCGATGATACTATTCACGACATCGCCTCCGGAATCCGCATTTGCCATAGTAATAAGGAAAAATAAATCTTGCCTTTTATCCATAGCCTTACACAATTCTCTCGTCTGAACTTCCGCCGTATCCTTTTCCAGCGTCACCGGATGAAATGTAACTACAGAATAGGGAATCCCTTTGGGAATTCCGGTTAATTCCCGAATCTGTTCCTCATCCAATAGCGGAACATGGAGAATATTTTCCGTTCCAAGAGAACCTACATTAAACACTCTGTCCGGATCTTCCCCCAGTTGGATCACTCTTTTCCGATATTCTTCGGCTGAAGTAAAATGAAGATAACTCATCTTAGTTAATGCATGACGGACGCAGTCGTCCACAGCTCCCCTCGTAACTTCGCCTCCATGGAGATGTGCGATTGGAATACGTTCATTCATAGCCGCGCACGCTATTCCAAGCATCTCCGTTCTATCACCAAGAATGATAACCATATCCGGTCTGTCTTCCTGAAAATACTTTGCAAATCCCTTTATCGCATTTGCCATAATCAACGATATATCATAGGGCGTGTTTCCCTCTTCCATAATAGGAATCAACCGTGCGATCGGGAATCCATCCTCCTCAATAAAAGAAACTGTATCTCCATATTTTTTTGACAAATGCGTTCCTGTCACGATCAGATCAAGTTCCAGCTCTTTATCATCATTTACTTTTCGAATCAATGGCGTTAATATAACGTACTCCGCGCGTGCCGCTGTTACAATAGTTATTTTTTATAATTCTATCAACTCATCCTCTTCAAAGTCTCTTTTCGCTTCCCGCCCTATGATCTCGTTCCATCTCATTGGAGAAATGCCGTCTCCGGGACGTTTTGCAGTAAGATTCTTTACCGAAAACAAATCTCCCTTTTTAATCTTACAAGCGGCAACAATACTCTTTCTCGCAATATTAAGATTTTTTTCTTCGGATTTTTGTATTATTTTCTCACCGTTTCCTAACGCACTATTAACGTTCCTCACTTTCTGAACCAATTCACATAGCTCGTTGGGATTTAAACTCGCTTTATGATCAGGACCCGGCATATTTTTGTCTAAAGTAAAATGTTTTTCTATAATCACAGCCCCAAGAGCAGTCGCCGCAATTGGGATTTCTATCCCTGGAGTATGATCCGAATAACCCACCAGACATCCAAACTCTTCCTGCATTCTTTTCATTGCCATCAGGTTTACGTCACAAAATGGCGTAGGATACTCAGTATTACAATGGAGCAGTATTAAAGAAGCCTTTGAATATTTTCTTATAACATCGACCGCTTCTCTCACCTCTTTTAAATTGCTCATTCCTGTTGACATCACTATCGGCTCCTGGTAAGACGCAACCTGAACCAAATACGGATAATTTGTGATTTCACCAGAAGGAATCTTCCAGAATTTACATCCCAATTCATGTACAAAAGAAATACTTTCCTCGTCAAACGCCGTTGTACAAAAATCTATCCCCTGGGATACGGCGTACCTGGCCAAATCACGATAATTATCATAGGATAAAGTAAGCTTTTTAAGCATGCTTAATTGGCTTTCATTTTCATCAGTAGAAGCTTTTTGATAATCCGCTTTCTCGGCATACCGCGACACAAGCTTTTCCGGCACAAATGTCTGGAATTTCACGCAATCTGCCCCTGCTTTTACTGCTTCATCCACTAATTTCCTTGCCAAATCAAAACTTCCGTTATGATTTACTCCCGCTTCAGCGATAATATACGGTTTCCTTGTCATGATTAACACCTCGTCAGTCTGTCGCCGACTTTTACTTTCATTTTTCCTTCATATTCCGTTACTTTGATATAACTATCCCTGGTCTTTACGATAAATCCATTCTCGACTTTTACAAGCACCTGTCCTGGAATTCCTTTGTATATCGGAGCGCCTGGAACCATTTCCGCCGAAATGATTTTAATACGTTTCCCGTCTATGAATGAACTTGCGCAAGGACCTGGAATTGTAACAGCCCTGATAAAATTAAAAACGTCTCTGCTATTTTGATTCCAATCTAATATCTCATCATTTTCTTTTCTCATTCCACAATATAATCCTACCGGATTAATATCATCCTGCCGTATAATCTGAACCTGATCTTTCTGAATTAATTTTATCGCCCTGTATAAAATATCCGGACATGACTCATAAGCTCTTTCTAATAATGTCCGGTAGGTATCCTGATCGGTAATTGGATATGTATCCTGTAAAATTATATCTCCCGTATCAATTCCTGCGTCTACATAATGAACCGTAATGCCGAATTCCTTTTCATCGTTAATAAGCGCCCAATTTAAAATATTTCTTCCACGGTAGTATGGCAGCTTTCCTGCATGACAGTTAATCACTGATTTATTCGGAATATTTAGAATTTCCTTCTTAAAAATCTGGTCAAATGACATTGACACGTACAATTCTGAGGGATATTCTTTTAATTGTGATAAAAAATCATCTGAATTAACATTCGGCGTATATAAAACATCTATATTGCATTCCTTTGCCATCTCCATAAGCACAGAATCTTTTTTGTCATAACGTACGCATACAAAATCAATAGCGAGAGACTCATCTTGTATGATTCTGTTAAACGCACGATGTCCCCATGGTCCGTCTGCAAAATATCCAATATGTAGTTTTTGATCTTCCATTCTTCTCCTCCTCATATCTCATAAACTATCCTATGCGCTAAATAAGTTTAAACTAACAAATACAGGCGCAGATTATATATCTGTTTCCATAGATTTTAATAAAAGTTAAACATTTTATAATTAGCTGAAATTTCATCATCATGTGCTCCTATCATAAATGAAGCATACGCTATCACCACGGTATCTATCTCATGGTTATCAATATATTCCCTCAAACTACTCCCATAACTACGAAGTTCCAGACACTGTACTTTTGAAATCCCTAACGCCAAAAACGGAATCGTAATCTGCTCATAAGAATCTCCAAGGACAAGCACTTTTTTCCCTTCCGTATTGAAATTATTCTCTACCGTCGTTCCATTGATTCCCGAACGCCCCATATAAGAGTAGTGCCAGCTCGGAGCGCTATAAATATCTTCATTATTCTCAGGCAGATACCTTTCCTGATCTACAAGCACATCAGAAAAAGAACCTTCCTCCACACTTTCGCCATGTGTAACACGAAACGAAGTATCATAATCCGGCAGTATTGATACAAAATCATCCAATCCCACAAAGGAAGCTCCTAATTTCTTCCCTTGTTCTCCTAACCAGGCATTTTTATATTCTTTATAGTTAAACCGATCCTCGTCGTATAACGTCAGATCAATACAATACCCATAATTCCTGTTCAGCTCTTCGGCTATCGCCTCTGCAGCCATTTTTCCTGCAAAAGTCGTCCAATGATGGTCCGTCTGGTAAAAGAGCTCAAAAGAATCCATATTTTCTTCTATTATACGATCCCTCAGATCTATATACGAAATCCCATTATCATTTAGTCTTTCCAGAAATCTGTCGGTATTGTCGTTTATATAAGTGATTTTTCCTAAATCCTCCAGAATCACCTGGTCGTCTATGTATTTTGTCGGTTCATTTACGTAAAGCAGCTGGATTCCTCTCTCATCCAAATATGATTTGAATTCCGTAATCTGCTGTACCTCATAATCGGTTGCCGTATACGGATAAATACCTGCAATATATCCATTTTCCAGTACGCTTCCGCCGCTTTTTCTATATAGTTCTCTCATATTCAGGGCCTTTGCTAAAGCGCCGTTAATATCTATCATTTCTCTCTTAAAAGGAAGACTGGATAAATAATCTTCCGATATCTCCGAATATGTCAAAATCTCGGTTCCATCTGTATCTTCCGCCCTCTCCCCTTTTACAGAAGCAATCAATTCATCTGCGTATCGATAGGCATGACTCCAGAAACTTCCCACGAACATTACGATCAACAATATAATCGTGACTATCTTTTTTTCAATACTGCTTTCCACTTTATCACCTCTCTAGAAATTTCCATACATAAACGGGTTATTCTGCCCGGCGATCACAGAGGATAATGCAAG
>OFGB01000903.1_pt1 | contig 19928 bp, 16 predicted proteins | sample 1521491 | NCBI WGS metagenome assembly OFGB01 (sample SAMEA3504095, study PRJEB24116) | mouse gut metagenome | biome: mouse gut; feature: mouse-associated habitat; material: faeces | place: Denmark | collected 2011
TAGAGCGCCGCCCTGTCACGGCGGAGGTCGTCGGTTCGAGTCCGATCTGGGTCGTAGTAGCTGTTTGAGAGAGATCTCAAACAGCTATTTTACTATGTGGAATTTTGCAGATTTTATGTTTGAGAATACGGATTCCTCTGGGGTTCAGGGCAATAAAAATGGAAGCAAAGGGGCTCGAACCCTTGGCCTCCCGCTAGTCAGGCGAGCGCTCATCCCAGCTGAGCTATGCTTCCATGCACCTACTATATCATAAAGAGAGATAAAAGGGAAGAGGGAAAGTGAAAAATCTATATGACGAAAATCTATATGATGCACACAATTTTGCAGGAATGCCTGAATGGGAGTAGTAAGGTCAGGGGAGTTATGTTACAATGAGTAAAACGGCCCTGGCCGAAAGGGACGCGGAAGCACAAACAGTTCGATGTTAAGCGGATGGCCGGCATCGGTGACGGGCGCAAAACACAATATACGGCAGGACGGTTCCGAAGCGGCTATGCCGAAGGTATGGCTGAGGGATAAACGTTATGCCGGAGAGATGCAAGGAGGTTTTATATGGCAAATCCATATCTACCAAACTGGGAGTATATTCCCGATGGGGAACCCAGAGTATTCGGGGAGCGGGTCTATATCTACGGCTCCCATGACAAGGCGGGATCGGGAAGGTTCTGCGATTATGTGCTGAAATGCTGGAGCGCGCCGTTGGACAATCTGAATGACTGGGTCTGCCATGGGGATATTTTTCATACTCTGGCGGACAGGGATCATCCGGCTGACACGGACTGGACCAGGGAGGGCAATGAACTCTACGCGCCGGATGTGGTGGAGAAAGACGGCAAATATTATCTGTTTGCCTATATCATTGGGGCCAAGGGCTGCGTGGCGGTGAGTGACAGGCCGGAGGGGCCTTTCCGGCTGCTGTCCAGATATCAGTATACCATACCGGACGAAATCTGCCAGGACGGATGGTTTGTGGATCCCGGCGTCCTGGTGGACGATGATGGAAAGGTGTATATTTACTGCGGTTTTGAGCATTCCTTTATGGCTCAGATCAACCCCGACAATATGTACGAAGTGCTGGACGGGACCTGCATCGATCATATCATTCCCAACCAAATACAGGAGGAGCAGGGATTTTGCGAGAAGGAAAGTCTTTTCTTTGAAGCGGCTTCTCCGCGGAAAGTGGGGGATGTATACTATCTGATCTATTCGCCAAAAAGAGGCAGCAGGCTGGCCTATGCCACTTCGGACAGCCCCATGGGGCCTTTTACTTACAGAGGGTATATCATTGACAACGGAGTGGAGTATCCGGGGGGAAATGACCATGGTTCTATCGCCTGCATCAGGGGGCAGTGGTATATATTTTACCATCGTATGACCAACAACAGCGTCTTTTCCCGCAGGGCCTGCGTGGAAAAAATTACCATTCTTCCGGACGGGACCATTCCGCCGGTGGAGATGACCTCTCTGGGCTTTGAGGAGGCGCTTTCTCCTTACAGGGAGACCCCTGCGGACATCGCCTGTGTGCTGAAGGGCGGTGCGTATGTCACAGAGAAATCGGTGTTTGAACGGGTGGTCACGGGTATCACCGAAAACAGTGTGATCGGATACAAGTATTTTGACTTTGGGGAAGATTACTCCGGCAAGACCATGGAGTTTGCCGCCATGGTGGAGGGCTGCGGCTGTGAGAGCACATTACATATCCGCATAGACAGTGAGGAGGGCCGGGAGATCGGCTGCTGTCCGGTGGGAAAGGGCAACGGCACAATACATGCCGTTGTGGAGAAGGTGACGGGACGACATGCTCTGTTTTTCACGGTTTCCACGGGCTACCACAACAGTGCGGACAAGGAGGACCCGTCGGACTGGATCGCCGGTTTCTTCCGAGGACGTATGCTGTTTGCACTGAAGGCATTTGTGTTTATGAAGTAAGCGGCAGGCGGCTCTGCGGGGAGCCCCGTGATTTTGTGGCACGAGGAGGCGCGGTACAAAATGTACATGCGCGGCCGGGCCGCCTGAGACAGATTGAGAGAGGACGATCCCATTGAAAAATCTGGAAAACGTCAAGAAGCGGATATTTGAAATCATTCAGATCGGGAACAGGACGGATACGCCCAGTCTGGCATTCGACATATTTATTGTATGCATGATCCTGCTGAACATTGTGATTACTTTCTGCCAGACTTTCGCACAGCTTAATCGGTTTGAATCTTTGCTGCAGACTCTGGAACTGGCTACGATTGTCATTTTCACGGTGGAATATATTCTGCGGCTGTGGACGGCGGAGTATCTGTATCCGGAAGAAGGGCGCGGGCAGGCGCGGCTGAAATTTATGCGCTCTTTTTACGGCGCTGTGGATCTGCTGACCATACTGCCTTATTTTCTGCCCTTTGTGCTCCCCAGCGGGGCGGTGGCCTTCCGCATGTTCCGGGTGGTGCGCATCCTGCGGCTGTTCCGAATCAACGCCAAGTATGACGCTTTTCATGTGATCACCACGGTACTGAAGGAGAAGCGGGGCCAGCTTCTGTATTCCATCTTTCTGGTGCTGGTGCTGATGATGGCCTCTTCCCTGTGCATGTATGGCCTGGAACATGAGGCCCAGCCGGATCATTTTTCCAATGCCTTTTCCGGCATCTGGTGGTCCGTGTCCACGCTGCTTACAGTGGGGTATGGGGATATTTATCCCGTCACGGTGGGAGGGCAGGCAATGGCCATTGTCATCGCCTTTCTGGGGGTGGGCATGGTGGCCATTCCCACGGGTATTATCTCGGCGGGATTTGTGGAGTATTATACCAGCATCAAGGATGGGACCGTCACCAGTCTGGACGCGGATTTTGTGACTCTGGAGATTACGCTGGGGCATCCTTTTGCGGGCCGGGAACTGGAACAGCTCACACTGCCCCAGGGGCTTTATGTGGCCACCGTGCTGCGGGACAGGGAGGTGCTGGTTCCCCACGGGGATCTGAAAATCCAGGCCGAGGACGTGATGGTGCTGGGCAGCATGTGTCGTATGCGCATCGAGGCCAGCCTGGAAGAGGTGGCCATCGAGAGAGAGCATCCCTGGATCGACATGCAGGTTCGGGATCTGGACATCTCCCGGCGCAGCCATGTGATTATGCTGAAGCGGGGGAACAAGAATCTCCAGCCCCGGGAGGACAGCCGGATCCGAGAGGGGGACGTGGTGCTGATATATCACCGATGAATCATAGCAGGGGCGTGGGAATTGCGGAACTAAAAAACAGCATGTCCCCGTATGGCGCAGACATTCTTCGCCGGAAAAGTGCGCCGGAAGGGGAGATGCGCAACTAAAATCAGGAGGAAATAGTATGTTGAAGGAATTGAAAGGAAACCGGGTAGCGGTCCGGGAAGGAGAACTGCTTAGAAGGGAGCAGGACAACAGGACATACCTGATGAAACTGGAAAACAGATATCTGCTGCGCAACTATCTGCTGGAGGCGGGACGGATCTCCGGGCGGGGAATGGACCCTAAAGCCATGGGGGGCTGGGAAGATCCTTCCTGCCAGCTGCGGGGACATTTTCTGGGACATTGGCTGTCGGCAGCAGCGATTCGCTATCATGAGACCGGGGATAAGGAACTCTGGGCAAAAGCCTGCGGGGTTGTGGAAGAACTGGAGATTTGTCAGAAGGAAAACGGCGGCGGCTGGGTGGCGCCCATCCCGGAAAAATATTTGTACTGGATCGGAAAGGGCAGAAACATCTGGGCCCCTCAGTACAATCTGCATAAACTTTTTATGGGGCTGCTGGACGTATATAAGTACATGGATAACCGAAATGCACTTTCCATTGCAGAAGGCCTTGCGGATTGGTTTTACCGCTGGAGCGGGTCCTACAGCCGGGAAGAGTTTGACGATATTCTGGATGTGGAGACCGGCGGTATGCTGGAAATATGGGCTGAACTTCTGGAGATAACAGGCAATGAAAAATACCGGGAACTGCTGTCCAGATATTATCGCCAGCGCCTGTTTGAGCCTTTGCTGGAAGGCAGAGACGTTCTTACAAACATGCACGCCAACACCACGATTCCCGAGATACTGGGCTGTGCCAGGGCCTATGAAGTCACAGGGGAAGAAAAGTGGCTGGCTATTGTGAACAGCTATTGGAAATGTGCGGTGACAGACAGGGGAAGTTATGTGACGGGAGGCCAGACCCAGGGCGAGATCTGGACTCCCATGAAAAAGCTGAAAGCCAGGCTGGGGGATAAGAACCAGGAGCATTGTACCGTTTATAATATGGTACGGCTGGCGGAATTCCTGTTCCGGCATACCGGGGATCCCCGCTATATGCACTATATCGAATACAATGTACAAAACGGGATATTCGCGCAAAGCTACTGGCGGGGAGAGTCTCATGACGGAAAGCCGGGCGTGGGCCTGCTGACCTATTTTTTGCCCATGAAGGCTCCCGGCAGAAAGGACTGGGCGGGGGAGATGGACAGCTTTTTCTGCTGTCACGGCACCATGGTGCAGGCCAATGCCGCATTAAATCGCTGCATGTACTACCAGGAGGAAAAAGATCTGTTTGTGACCCAGTATGCCAACTCGGAGGCGCGTTTTGAGATAGAGGGCAGAGAAATATGCCTGCGTCAGAGACAGGATTATATGAACGGCAGCCTTCAGAGTTCTTCGGTAAACGATGCCCGGCAGACTGTCAATGCCATCGCCGGGGCCTATGCCAACAGACCGGATTTCCGAAAATATGTGTTCACCCTGGAGGTTCCGGAGGAGACGGCTTTTTCCCTGCATCTGAGAGTGCCGGACTGGATTACCGGGGAGGCCAGGGTCTGTGTAAACGGGGAAGAACTGCTGACGACCCAAGAAACCGATCATTTTGTGAAAATTGACAGAATGTGGAAGGAGGGAGACAGGGTAGAACTGTATCTGCCCATCGGTCTGCGTTTTATTCCGCTGCCGGATGACAACTCCATGGGTGCGTTCCGATATGGGCCGGATGTGCTGGCGGGAATAACCGGACAGGAGAGAATCTTGTATCTTGAGGGAGAGCGGCCGGAGGAAGAGTTATCCCCGGATACGGAGCGGCAATGGGGAGAGTTCCGCACATTCTACCGCACGGAAAACCAGGACCCCGGCATCAGCTTCGTGAAGCTGAACACAGTCGGATATGAACCTTACCAGATTTATTTTAAGGTTAAAGAGAAAAGGAACTAGAGAAGGAATTTGCTGTGGAATGCGGTGAATTTCGGATAGCATATCTGCGGGAGGGGGGCTAAAAAGTCCCCCTTTCATTAGAGCAAGGACGTGAGAACCACCTTTTATGTATTGTTGGACTTTTTCATAAAATCTTGATTATGTATTGACATTTACGCGAAGGTGTGATATTTTTAATAAAATTTTTGAAAGGGCATACAACAATGACAGTACATACCTCCATGCACAATATAACTACTGTTATGCAGCGCATCGAATTCGTACAGACTTCGCCGGGCTGGTATTGTCGTATCCGAATTTCAGTATAGTCGGTTATTGGACTACAAGATTTTAGGATGATGACAGTGCAAGTCGAAGGAGAATTCGAATGCACTGTTTTTTATTTTCTGAGAAAGGGGATAGTTATGAATGTATCAATAGCAGAAGTAAAATCATCGGAGTTTCAAATGTGCCTGGACGTCATTCACCAGAGTTTCAAAACAGTGGCTGACGAGTTTGGTTTGACGCAGGAGAATTGCCCCAAGCATACAAGTTTTATTCCACTGTGTTTTCTTGAGACACAGATGAATTGGGGATGGCATATGTACGCATTGTATGACGGAAAGAAAATTATCGGATATATGTCGCTATCCAAAGAAAGCGACGATGCCTTTGAACTTCACAACCTTGCTGTTCTGCCAGAGTATAGACACAATGGATTCGGAAAACTTCTTCTTGATTTTGCAAAGGAAAAGGTGATATCTCTGGGTGGTACAAAGATAAAGATCGGCATTATCGAAGAAAGTATCGTATTGAAGAACTGGTACATTGCAAATGGATTTGCTCATATCGGAACGAAGAAGTTCGACCATCTTCCGTTTACAAGCGGGTATCTTGAATGGAAGGCAGAATGAAAATAACTGTGTAAGGCTTGAAAGGAGTATCACAATGCTATTTGATGATAAGCAGATAACCTTAAAAGACGGCAGAACAGCCATCTTAAAAAGTCCGCGTACTGAGGATGCGGACAAGTTGCTGAACTATATAAAGAAATCCTGTGGTGAAACTGATTTTCTCATACGTTATCCCGAAGAATGGACCATGACCGTCGAGCAGGAAGAGGCATGGGTAAACCGTCTGCGTTCCTCTCCCGATACCTTGGGCATCACCTGTTATATTGACGGTGAAGTTGCAGGAAATTGCGAGATCAGCTTTAGAAGTGATATGAAAATTTCGCACCGGGCGACCATTGCCATTGCAATTCTTGAAGAGTACTGGAACCTTGGAATCGGCACTGCAATGTTTGAGGAACTTGTTGCAGCAGCACAAAACAGAGGAATTGAGATTATGGAGTTGGAGTTTATAGAAGGTAATGACCGGGCAAGGCATTTGTACGAGAAATTCGGATTCCGTGTTGTCTCTGAAAAGCCGAATGCCTTCAAACTCAAGGACGGTACGTATCTGAGTGAATTTTATATGCAGAAAAGTTTGGCGTGAGGGTTAAGAATGAATATTATTTATGCAACATATAATATTCAACATAGCAGTGCTTATCTATGAAGATATTGTATTGCTCCCTACTCTGAATTTGCATTAAAAAATTTTAACAAAACAAAAGGAAAGATAAGCCAATGAGTAAATTTTCAGTTACGATAAACAAAATCAACCAGCAACAGCAGCTTATTGTCAAAGTTGACAACGGGCTTTTTGGGCTGTGTTCATAACAAGTGTCTTATGCTGGTTAATCTGAACCAAACGGTCGAAAGCTCAATACGAGTTTTTGGCCGTTTTTATTTGGAAAGGGGGTATATTATGCCGGAACAGTGAGAGGTGATGACTGAAGGGAATAACAGGAAACAACGGAAAACAACAGAAAATAACAGAAAGGAACAGAATAATATGATATGTAAGCGCTTAACTTCAAATGAACGACCCACATTCCCTAAGAGGGCAATTATTACGGCAGGTATGCCTTATGGAAATAAAAATTTACATTTCGGGCATGTGGGGGGGATGTTTATACATGCAGATATTTTTGCCCGATTTTTAAGAGATCGAATCGGAAAAGATAATGTTATTTTTCTTTCAGGAACAGATTGTTATGGTTCTCCCATTATGGAAAGCTATCGCAAGCTGCAGGAGGCAGAGTACGAAGGTACTTTGGAAGATTATGTCCGCGTTAATCATGAGAATCAGAAAAAAACACTGGAAAACTATGGTATCAGCTTAAATTTCTTTGGAGCATCGGCGCTGGGAGAAGCAGGTTCAATTCACAGGCAGGTATCAGCGAAGGTGTTTCACACTTTATACAAAAATGGATATATTAAAAAAATGTCCATGCCTCAGTTTTATGATGAAGAAAAAAAGATGTTTTTAAACGGAAGACAAGTAACAGGAAAATGTCCGATACCAGGATGCACTTCGGAGAATGCGTATGCCGATGAGTGTTCATTGGGACATCAGTTTTTGCCTTCGGAACTTATCAATCCTGTCAGTTGCTTATCAAATAAAAAACCTGTTCTCAGAGAGGTGGAAAACTGGTATTTCGATTTGGAATATTGTATCAATACAGTAAAGGAATATAACAATTTCTTGCGAAAGAATACAAATACGCGTAAGTATCAGTTAGAAACCGTAGAAGAATTTTTGAAAAAGCCGTTCCTATATGTACCAAAAAAGTATATCGTTGATCTGGCAGATCTGGCAGATAAGCTGCCCCCTCATAAATTAACCGATGAGGAAAAGAAACCGTCTGTTGTATTTGAATTTGAAAATCTGGATGATCGTGACAAAGCTAAAAATGTATTGGAAGCCAGCAACATTCATTATACTTCCGGAAAGACATTGGTTCCCTTTCGGCTGTCCGGTAATGTAGAATGGGGGATACCATTCCCGGAATGTGAAGGATTAAAAGACCTCACCTTTTGGGTATGGCCTGAATCGCTATGGGCGCCGATTTCCTTTACCTTAGCATATTTGAAAGAGCAGGGAAAAGAGGACGACTTATCCAGGTGGTGGTATGATGAGGAATCTAAAGTTTATCAGTTTATTGGAGAAGATAATATTTATTTCTATGCCATCGCTCAGACGGGGTTATTTACAGGATTACAGGTTCCCAAAGGGGAAGCAGCGGATGTGGAGAAAGTACACTTATCTCACATCATAGCCAATCGACATTTATTGTATATGGATACAAAAGCCAGCAGCAGTTCCGAATTGAAGCCTCCTATGGCAGATGAATTGCTTAATTATTACACCAAGGATCAGCTGCGAATGCATTTTATGAGTTTAGGTCTGTCTTCCAAAAGCGTAGGCTTTAAACCGCAGGTATTTATGAAAGAGGAAGACAGGGTTGGCGTAGATATGGTTCTGAAAGATGGTAATTTAATAACCAATGTGTATAACCGACTAATCCGAACCTGCTTCTATGCTATTCAGAATAATTGTGACGGAAAAATTCCCGAGGGCGATGTGAGTGAACAAATAAGACTTATGGCAGAGAAAGCTGTTCTTGATTATGAGCGTTATATGTATAACCATGAGTTTCATCGTATCTCTTATGTTTTAGATGACTTTATCCGGGGGGTAAACAAGCATTGGGTAAACAATGTAAAGATTGCAGATGCCGCGGACAATGCGGAATTCAGAAAACAACTTGTTATTGATTGTTTTTATGCTTGTAAGGTAATGGCAATATTAATTCATCCAATTGCACCGGAAGGATGTGAAATGTTCAGGGAATATCTAAATCTGGGAGAAGAATTGTGGGATTGGAGTAATATATTTGAGCCGGTTTCCTTTTATATTGCAGACGTGGAGAGTCATAAATTAAAGTATCTGGAACCGAGAGTAGATTTCTTTAAAAAGCATGACTGCCAACTGGCGGAAATGTAAGCAATCTTGGAGCGGAGACTTTGGATTGACGAAACAGGCTGAAAGGACTGCAGGTCTCATGTTTGACAGCAAGTAGGGAAAATGTTACAATTATAGTCACTTGGGGAACGGCTGGGAGCACGGATGCGCAAATAATACTAAAAACGGTAAAGGGGGGGCACTTTTTGGTTTTGCATATAATGATTAAAAATTTCGGTAAGATTGAATCAGCGGATATAGCGCTTCATGATCTGGTGGTTTTTGTGGGAAATAATAACAGCGGGAAAACCATGGTTATGCAGTTGATTTACGGCATTCGGGAAAAATTGAGTAGCTTTCCCGTTACCGACTTAAGGGTAAAGAAGTCTGACCTGAATGGCCAGTGTTTACTCCGCTGTGACCAGGACTGGTTCAGAGAAATGGAAACATGTATTAACGAGTATTTAGCCGTGCATAAGTCCCAGATCATCGAAAGTATATTTGGTACTTTGATTTCTGCGGAAGAGATAAAGATAGCATTGGAAGCGGTTGAATCCGAATATTTTGTGAGCAGCGTTTCTGCGTATCGGAATAGAGAGGCAGGAGGGCAAAAGACAGAATTTAATATAGACACCCGCCGATATGTGCATGGAGAAAATGTAAAGTCTTATAATTGCCGGATTTCGGAGTGGAATGGCCTGGAAGATGGGACGCAAATGGCTTTGCAGGCCGTTTGGAGTATTATTTTGTCCGGAAAAATTGCTGCGGATGCGGGACAGATCTTCCTGCCCGCAGCCCGCTCAGGGCTGCAGCTGCTGTACAGGCAATATTTTGCCGGAGGAGCGGAGGGCAGCTTCGTGACGCCAATAAAAGATTTTCTGCGTTTTCTCCAGCTTTATGCCGAAGAAAGGCAGCCAGAGGAGGGGCGGAAGGGGCTGCTGGAATTTGGGGAAGAGCATCTTCTGCAGGGAAAAGTGACGCAGATAGGCGATGAGACCTTTTATGTAGACAGACAGGTGGGCAGGCCGGTTTCGCTGCATATCGCGTCTTCCATGATTCATGAATTGACTCCCTTTATTAAGGTTTTGAGCGCGGCTAGGAAGATTGACTGGCTTTATTGCGATGAGGTGGAAAACAGTCTTCACCCGCTGCTGCAGAGAGAGATGGCACGCTGGCTGATCCGCATGGTAAACGCCGGAATGCATGTCATCGTAAGTTCCCACAGCGATACCATGGCAAGCCGGTTAAATAATTTATTCATGCTGACATATATGAACGGAAAAAAGGCCAATTTTGAATTGTTGTCGGAACTGGATCTGAAAGAGGCGGACTTGCTGCATTCTGACCGAAGAGCGCATGTATATGAATTCCGCAGCGGGAATCAGGGGAAAACGGCGGTTGAGAAATTGGAATTTATAAGTCATCCCTTGATGGGATACGATTTTCAGCTTTTCGGAAGCAATCTGGATAAACTGTATGATGAGGCAGATAAAATCACGAGGTAAGAAGCGGTGATAAGAGCGATAAAACTGAAAGAGTCGGGTACTCCCCACAGGACAGAACTGTATGGAGAAGATTTGTCAATTACCAGTTTTTCTCTCAGTTTCAGCCGGGGCGTCTCGATACGGATGCCGATTTGCTGGATCAGATCTGCGTGGAGTATTCGGAGTTTTCGGAGGTGCACGGAGTTCTTTTTTTGCTGAATGATCAGATTCTTACCGATCTCCAGGACATAGATGATATATTGCAGAGAGACACGAAAGGGCTGTTTGAACTGTACTTTCTGACCACGAGCCATACGGGAAACTTTGTCCAACAGTTGGAAAAACTTTTTGAGGATCTGGATGTGACAGAGAATGGGGAGGGATGGCTGGACATTCTGCGCTATGCAATGTCAAGGAATATTATGTTGAGGTGGAAGGGTGATCCAAGGCTGAGCGTTGTGTTATATGACGGAGAGGGGCGGGAGATCGCTTGGAATTTCAGCGATAAATTCAAGAACTGGTTCTCAGAGATTGATCCTATCAAAATAGACAAAAAGAGACTGCAGGACATTGTTAATTCCAATGAAAACAGCTATCAGGGAGAGATAGAGTGTAAAGCATTGCTTCCCATAGTAGGTGAAAAGGAGGAATTGGGCAATGCGTTTGTCACATGCATGTCAGCCCGTGTATTGATAGAATTGATAACAACTTCCGACGGATTGCTCAGGCGAAATATGTTTGACGATAATGTGAGAGATTCCCAGGGACATTCGGCGGTTAATCTGGAAATTCTGTCAACGCTGAAAGAACATCCGGATCGATTTGTGCTGTATAACAATGGAATAACCATTGTCTGCCAGGATGTCCAACAGAAGAACGGAAAATATATATTGGAAAATCCGCAGATTGTAAACGGCTGTCAGACCTGCAATATGATCTATCAGTCCTATCAAAGCAATGTGAATCTTGACGGCGTCCAGATTATTGCCAAGATCGTGGGATCCCATAAGGAGGATGTGACGCAGGGGATTATCAGAGGCGCGAACCGGCAGAATATTGTATATGAGGAAGCCTTTGAAACCATAAGAACATTTCACAAAAATCTGGAAAAGTATTTTGAAAATAATCAGGTAATTGGCTTTCAAAAAATATACTATGAGAGACGTTCCCGGCAATATGCGGACAATCTCCAGATTAAGCCTCAGCAGAAAATAAGTTTTTGCGGCTTGATCCGAAGTATGGTCACTTTGTTTGTAAATCGTGTGGAGGATAGTCACAGACATGAATATCCCTTATTAAAGAAATATAAGGACAACCTGTTCATTGACACCCATTCCTGTCAGCCATATTATCTGGCAGCTTTTCTGTACCTGAACGTAGATCGGCTTTTCCGGGACAAAAAACTGCCTAAAGAACTGAGCAATTTTAAAATGCACATTCTGCTGTTAATAAAAGAAATGAAAGGCGGGCATTCGCCGGATCTGGCCTCCGATGAGATTGATCCGTACTGTGACCGGTTGTTGAAGTCTCTGGAGAACGGCAAAATGTTGCAAAGCGCCCAGGAAGCCTGCAAAAAATTTGAGGAAATAAGGACGAAATGGATTAAATTAAAAGGAAATCAATATAGATTCGGCATTAAAGACAGCGCAGAATTCCGTAGTTTCCTTATGAAAGAAATTTATGGGGATTTGGAGGAACATACAGCCGAAAAGCTGTATACCGGATATGTGGCCAAAGTAGACCTGGATATACACAATACCCTATATGGATTTATTGAGCATGAGCCTAAAAATGTATTCTTCCATGAATTTGACAATCCGGGTATTGATCGGTCTTACATTGGAAAAAAAGTCAGCTACAAAATAGTTCTTGACGGCGGCCAGGAGAGGGCAATAGATGTGCGGCTCATTTAAACAGAAGCATTTATCCAGCGTGCGGACCGGCGCAGGCCGTCAATGGTTTTGGTCTCCAAAACGATCCGGGAGTCTGTCTGGGAAGCCAGACGCAGATATTTTTGTAAATCAATTTCTCCCGTTCCCAGGGGGAGATGGTCTTTTCCGGGCAGCGCGTCGTGGAAATGGAAGTGACAGAGCCTGCCGCGGTGTTCCAGGATCAGGGCTTCATCCCTGCCCCCGATACAGTGATTGTGTCCGATATCAAAGGTCAGGCCAAACACCGGGCTTTCCAGCAGAATGGCCAGGGCCTGCCGCTGGAAAGCCGTGTATCCGCTGCTGTTTTCCACACAGATTCTGACATCCCCTGTTCCCACCATTTTTTCGCACTTGTCTCGAAAGAGGCGAATACTGCGCAGATATTGTTGGAGATATTCCTCAAACAAGTATACTCTCCTGTGAGGCAGCGTAAAGTAGACGCCCTGGGACAGGTGCATGTTCAGCACCGGGATATGCAGTTTTCCGGCCAAGATGATGGTTTCCTGCACCGTATGAAGATAGGCTTCGGCCACAAGGGGGTTGAAATCGCTGACATTCAGATTCTCGTCCAGATGGATGGTGTAATAGATACCATATTTTTCAGAGAGTTTTGCCAATCGGCTTTCTTCCAAGCTGCCTGTCTGGAACTGGGGCATGTTCATGTTCAGTTCCACAAACTGCAGCCCCAGTTCCGCGCACAGCGCGGCACAGTCTTCTACTTCAGGCAATTCAATCAGGGTCGGCATTCCCAGGTCCATTGTCTATTCTCCCTATTTGTATTGGCTGTAAAAGCACTTTATCGGAAACTCTTGACCCAGTTCAGCAGAGAGTCAGGGTATACATTGTCGGTGACATCCCGGCGCATCTGGTCGGTGACAGGGCCGTTTTTACTCATTATGGCCAGAATGGCCTCCTGGAGTCCGGCGATCCGGCCTTTCTCAAAGGCCTCCTCCAGGGCGGCCCGGGTGGGAGCGGAATCGCTGGAGGAAGCGTTTGTCTCAGCCTCGGAAGCCGCACCACCTACGGAAGCGTCTGCCTCGGCCTCAGGATCCGCATCGTATACAGAAGCGTCAGTCTCGGCATCGGGAGTCGCATCGTTTATGGCGGGCGTTTCCTCCCCATGTCCCAGAGGCAGCCAGATTTCTCCGGAGCACCCGGGAAGAGTCACTGTGATATTGCCGTTATCTGCCGCTGCCCGCATCCCGGACAGGGCCCCCACATAGGCGGCATGGCTGCCTGCGGGCAGGGTCAGGGAAGCGCTGTTCTCGTCGTTATTTACCGTCACCAGCACGGTCTCTTCTCCGGCTGTGCGGGAGAAGGCATACTGGCGATTGGTCAGCGTCAGTTCACAGTAATCCCCATAGGACAGGGCTCCTGTCTGTCTCCGCACTTTGCCCAGGGCGGCGATGAGCCGGGTCATCGGATTGTCCGTGACGGCGTTGGCATAGTCCTCATACCGCAGAGCGGGACGCAGGGAGGCATCGGAGAACTTTTCTTTTTTTCCCTCAATGCCAAACTCGGAGCCGTAATAGATGGAGGGCACGCCGGGCAGGGTGTACAGCAGCACATGCACCGGGGCGAAGTGCGCCTTGTTGTTTAACTTGGTGTAGATGCGCTCCACATCATGGTTGTCTACAAAGTTGTACAGCTTCAGCCCGTCGGGGCGGTTGCCTCCCATGCCATAGAGGCGCTTTACCGTGTGGGCGATCTCAAAGTAGTTGTGATCGTTATGGCCTGAGTACAGAGCCTTGTGCAGATGATAATTGGTCACGGAATGCAGCGTGCCCTCGTTGACCCAACGGGTGTAGTCTCCGTGGATTACTTCGCCCATAAGCCAGAACTGGGGCTTTACTTCGCCCGCCACATGCCGCAGCGCTTTCATGAAGTCAAAATCCAGTACGTCGGCAGCGTCCAGGCGTATGCCGTCAATGTCAAACTCGCTGACCCAAAAGCGGATCACGTCACAGATATAGTCCCGAACCGCAGGATTGCGCTGGTTCAGTTTCGCCAGCAGATTATAGCCCCCCCAGTTGTCGTAGGAGAATCCGTCGTTGTATTCATTGTTCCCCCAGAAATTTACATTGCAGTACCAGTCTCTGTAGGGAGAGTTTTCCCGGTTGCGCCGGATATCCTGGAAGGCGAAAAAGTCTCTGCCGGTGTGGTTGAACACGCCGTCCAGGATTACCCGGATGCCGGCGTCATGGCATTTAGCCACAAAATTTTTCAAATCTTCGTTGTCTCCCAGGCGGCTGTCCAGTTTTTTGTAATCCGTAGTCTCATAGCCATGCCCCACGGACTCAAACAAAGGCCCGATGTACAGGGCGTTTACCCCCAGCCGCTGCAAATGCCCGATCCAGGGGTGCAGGGCGGGCAGCCGATGAACCGACTCTCCGTAAGAGTTTTCTCTGGGAGCATCCAACATCCCCAGGGGATATATGTGATAAAAAACTGCCTCGTCATACCATGCCATTTCTTTGCCCTCTCTTTACTTGAAGTTTTCGTTTCTCTTTTCCTTTTTAACATGGAATACCATAGACTATGGCTTCCCGTTTGGACGGCGTAGAGTTGTCCTTGTCGGTGCTAGAAATATGAAAACGCTTTCCGAAAAAGTATAGCACAAAATCCATGGGAGAACAAGGAAAACGTGCGTCCTGCCAACAGTTCCATGCGTTTTTTCTAAAAGCCTCTTGTGTGGTTGAAAGGAATATGCTATATTAAGTGTATTAAGCGAATTAATACACTTGAAAGGAGCGCAATCCCATGATTCTGCTGGACTACCGGGACAAACGCCCTATCTATGAACAGATGGTGGAGAAGCTGGAGCGGCTGATTGTCAGCGGCGGGCTGGAGCAGGGCAGTAAGATGCCCAGCGTCCGAAGCCTGGCCGTGGAACTGGCGGTCAATCCCAACACAGTGCAGCGGGCTTATACCCTGCTGGAACAGGAGGGATATCTGTATACTATTACCGGACGGGGCAGTTTTGTGGCGCCGGAGCGGGAATGGCGGGACGGGCAGCGCCGCCGGGTGTTGGCGGCGTGGGTGACTATGACCCGCAGGGCCCGGGATGCGGGGCTTACGCAGGAGATTCTGGGGGAGCATCTGACCCAGGTATACAGTCAGGCCAAGGAAGAAGAGAAGACAGCCCCAGACGGAGAAGTGCCCGACAACGGGAAGGAAGCACCCCCGGGCGGAGAAGCACCCGGCAATGGGAAGGAAGCCCCCCCGGGCGGAGAAGCGCCCGGCAGCAGAAAGAAAGTACCCGGCAGTGCGGAAGGAGGCAATTATGATAGAAGTGACCGGTTTACAGAAAAGCTTTGAGGATATCAAAGCGATAGATCAGATCACGGCCCGGATTGAGGAGGGGCATGTATTTGGACTGATCGGAACCAACGGGGCGGGCAAATCCACCTTTCTGCGGCTGCTCTGCGGCGTGCTGAAAGCCGACAGGGGACAGGTGCTGGTGGACGGGGCGAAAGTATATGACAATCCCCGTGTGAAAGCAAAATTTTTCTATATTTCCGATGAGATGTTCTTTTTCAAAAACGGCACTCCCCGGGACATGGCCCGGCTGTACGAAACCTACTACCCATCCTTCGACCGGAAGCGGTTCGAGGAAATGCTGGTGAAATTCGGCCTGGACGCAGGGCGCAGGGTCGACACCTTTTCCAAGGGAATGAAGAAGCAGCTGGCGGTGCTCTGCGGTATCTGCGCGGGCGTCAAGTATCTCCTCTGTGACGAGACCTTTGACGGGCTGGATCCGGTGATGCGGCAGGCGGTGAAAGCCCTGTTTGCCCGGGAGATGGAAGAGAGGGGGCTGACTCCCATTATTGCCTCCCACAATCTCCGGGAACTGGAGGATATCTGCGAGTATGTGGGACTGCTGCACAGGGGAGGGATACTTTTTGCAAGAGATCTGGATGATATGAAACTGAATCTGCACAAGGTACAATGTGTGGTTAAGACGCAGGCCACCCTGGAACATATCCGAAAGAACCTGGAGGTGGTGACCATGGATCAGAGGGGGACGCTGTATACCTTTACCATAAGGGGTACCCGGGAAGTACTGGTGGAGTATATGGAACTGCTGAATCCTGTATTTTATGAACTGCTTCCTCTTTCTCTGGAGGAAATCTTTATCAGTGAGACGGAGGTAAACGGATATGACATCAAAGCACTTATTTCTTAAGGGAATGAAGGAAGATCTGCGGCACAAAGTCTGGATGCTGGCGCTGTCCCTGCTGGGGAACTTTCTGGCCATGCCTGTGTTGTGGCTGCTGAATTACAGTGATGTGGCCTTCGCGGATGTCCGAATGCTGACATCCGAAATGACCGCCCGGCAGCAGGCCGAAGCCATCGCCCAGTCCACGGAAAGGATGATAAATTTTTTCGGAAAAGGGCTGGTAATTGCTGCCAGTATAATCGCTATTTTGGGGGCCGTGGTGGTGGGACTGGAGTGTTTTCACTATTTGCAGCAGAAATCCATGGTGGATACCTATCACAGTCTGCCTGTGGGCAAGACGCAGTTATTTGGGATCAAATATATAAACGGCCTGTTGATCTGGCTGGTTCCCTATCTGTTCTGTACGGTTCTGACTCTGGTATTTGCCGGGATTCTGCTGGCCAGGGTGGGAGGCAGTGGAGGAATTCCCGGGCTGATACTGGAGGCAGCCAAAAATACAGCGGTGCTTATGGCAATGTCATTAAATTTACCAAATTTTTGTTTAGTTAATAGAAATATTGTTTTTGATAAAGGCAGAAACTCTAATGTAAAATTTATTCATCAAAAGCCTAAAGTTTTTGTTGGAAATTGTCGATATAATAAATAATAAAATTTACTTCTGATAAAATTTGTCTTAGTCTACTTCTAGAAAAATCATCCAACTTACCTCTAGTAAAAATCACACAATCAAAGCAACAAATAGTAATTGGAAAGGAGGATATGGGATGACTGTAAAAAAGTACAAATACATACTAAATTACGGAATCGCAAAGGAGTTCAATTTGCTAATAGTGCCGGCAACATTAACTGCAAATGTTAATGAATGGACACAAAAACTATTGACAGAAATTGCGTTAATGTTTGTAACGCAATTTGCAGATGATAACAAAAAAGTGGAAGCTGTTATATCAGTATTTTCGGAAGACAATATGGTTTGTAAAGAAACACTAGAGTTAGATTGCGGACCTAAATCGTTAAATGAAGTCCGAGAAAGCATTGAAGAACTGATATTGAAAATCAAGGAAAAATTGATTGCAGATGTGGTTTCTTCGATTGAGTTTCGGAGCATGAAAATTTTGAATGACGAGTGAAATTGAACTATATGGCAACAAGGGAAGTTCCCCAAAAGAAACTTTCCTTGTTGTTTCTTTTTATCAAAGAAAGGAATACTGAATATGAACACTAAAAATACTCCAAACGTTATAAAAAATGAATTAAGAGACGCTATCAAACAGACAATCGAAAATGAAAACCGTGAGTTTGGAGAACAGGAGTGTAGTTTCTCCCGCAATCGTATTTTAACAGCAGAAAAAATGGTTAATTTGTTGTTGTCTATGCAAGGTGGAAGTCTTGACAAAGAACTCTATGAAGCCGGAATTAATGTCACAAAATCCGCCTTTGTACAACAGCGTGATAAGATTTCATATACAATATTTGAAGATATTTTAGAATACTTTAATGCTTTGCATCAAGATATGGTGAAGTATAAAGGCTACCGTGTTCTTGCCGTAGATGGCAGTGCTGTCAATATGGCGAGAAACCCAAAATCATCAAGTTTTATGCAACATGCAGGAACTCCAAAGGGTTATAATCAGCTTCATATCAACCCATTGTATGATGTCCTAAATAAAACATATATTCACTGTCACATTCAGCCGCAACCACAACAAGATGAAATCGGAGCTTTGCTTTTTTTGCTGAATTGGTATGATTATAAAGAAAAAACAATAATTACCGGTGATCGCGGATACGAATCCTACAACCTATTGGCACATTTATTGGAGAAACCAAATATTGATTTTCTTATTAGAGTGAAGCAAGACAGGTCAGCTATGAGAGAAATACGCAAGCTTCCAATGAAAGAATTAGACACTAAAATATCTTTTACCATTACCACCACTCAAACCAATAGTGATAAAGCGAACGATTATATCTTTTTGCAGACTCGAAAAAATGAAAGCCGACTATACAGCACAAAAACTAAAAGTGGAAGATGGGATTTTCCAAGTCCTTACCATATGTCGTTTCGTGTTGTACGATTTATGCTGGATACTGGCGAATATGAAACTTTAGCAACAAGTCTTCCAAATAGTTTTACACTGTCTGAAATCAAAGAATTATACCATTCCCGTTGGGGTATTGAAACTGCTTTCCGTGAACTCAAGTACAGTTTAGGTCTGATAAACCTTCATGGAAAGAAAGATGAATTTGTAAAACAAGAAATCTATGCGGCAATGATTATGTCAAATTTTTCTTCACGCATTGCGAATCAAGTTATAATAGAAAATAAAAAATCAAACATACATACTTATAAAGTCAATATGCAAATGGCAATTTATCTTTGCAAAAAGTTTTACAGAACTAACAAGGGAAATGGGAAGCAACTTATGCGTGATATTGCAAAGTATACCGAACCCGTCCGCCCTAACCGTAAAGACGAGCGGAACATAAAAGCAAAATCATTTGTCGGATTTACCTATAGGGTTTCTGCATAACAGTAGTAAGGGCGGAAAAAAGTTTCCGCCCTTATATATCGTATTTACTCTGATTGGTTGTATATATTCATTTTGAATTATAATTACTAATTTGCAAAATCACTAAAATGATATTGCAAAAAATACTTAAAATGATGTTATTTAAGCCAGCTTTCTTTTATTTAGGAAATTTGTGTAAAAAACTATTAATAACAGCAGATTTTAGAGAATACAAATAAATTAAAAGTAGGCAATAACCTATATTTTGATAAAATTTTCTTAAAATATAAATAAAGCATTTAAGATATTAATTTCTTTTAAATCAAATATGGATTTATAAAAATTTTATATGCAAATCAAATGAAAGTCGCTATTTCGTTATAAAAATAACTTATTTTCATTTTTATAATTCAATAAAACTTAAAAAAGTTCAAGAATCGGATTCCTCGAGATTTTCTAAACCATATTCGCATAATTCAATAACTAACTTTGTCATTGATATATTATTTTTCTGAGTGGCTTCACCTAATTTTTCGACTAATGCAACTGGTAATCTAAATGTTTTATTTTGATATTCTGTTTTCTGAATTTTTAGCATATTAACTACCACCTTGTTTTTCTTGTGCATAGTATACTTTAAAATATCACGATATTATACACACTGAAATTTCACTTATTTTTATACTTGAAATATTCACACATATATGTTAATATAGACCACATGATTCCGACCAATACATATATGAAAAATGAGGGAGATACTAAAATGAAAAGAAAATTGATTTTATTACCCATAATATGCACAT
>OFGB01000910.1_pt1 | contig 19748 bp, 20 predicted proteins | sample 1521491 | NCBI WGS metagenome assembly OFGB01 (sample SAMEA3504095, study PRJEB24116) | mouse gut metagenome | biome: mouse gut; feature: mouse-associated habitat; material: faeces | place: Denmark | collected 2011
GCTTGGTAGAGCGCTGCGTTCGGGACGCAGAGGTCGCAGGTTCAAATCCTGTCGCATCGATTCTTGGCAGGGGCATGAAAATAGCTTAGACACTGGGATTGCAGAGTGTTTAGGCTATTTGCTTTTTATCCTGAAAAATATTCTGTCACGAATCTTATCAGGGATAGGGTAGCTCCATTGGCTTGCATCTGTTTTTGACCTGTCTTTTGCAATCGTAGATTTTACCCTTGATACCGTATGTTCAATATACAGTTTTCCATCTTCATGTAGGGCATTCCCTTTTAAAGCTAAAATTTTTTTGCAACAGGCTATATATGGCGTTTCTGCCGACAGAAAGAATGTTCATGCATTCTGTTGGTGTTAAAACGTCTGGATACTCTGCTAAATATCTGCTGTTTGAATTGTTTGTGCTGTTCCTTCCTGTATCATGCTTTTTCATAGGTTTTGCAATTTTTACTTGTCTGCTTGCATTAATCATAGGCAAATCCCTCCTTAAATTCAATTTATAATCTAACTCTGCTATCTATCATCCATCTGACTTACTGATTGAATGTTTCAAGCAGCCTTGTAATCCTGCCAGAAACATTCAATCTTTCTGGTACTGTAACCGTTCTGCTTGCAAGGTTGTTCCTCTTTGGAGAAAGGGATTGCCGTCCTTTCGGCAAAAAGAAATGTATGTTTTGGAATTTATCTCGTTCATACATTCTTTCTCAATGTTTTTTATAAATTATTCTCGTTATGCCATTGAAAGTTGGATATGGTGGAATTTTTCTATTTTGGATACTTGCATTAGGGCTTTCTTTTGTAACATCGGAAATTATGCAAAAGATTCCATTACTGAGTAAATATGTTGTATAGCAGGCGCAGCCCTTGACTAACAGCTCATTTAGCGATATTCATAGCCACTCCCTAAAATACTAGTTAATAAAAAACAAAAGCATGACTCTTGGCATAGATTTGGGAAAAGGCGGTTTGTGCAAGGAAAATGTGAGGAGCGTGCTTCCTCCCGTTTCAAATGTCTTAACTTTTCTGGCAACATGGAAGTAAGTCTGCAAAGAATATTTTTAGAGGTCAGCGAAGATGCTGAAAAACATGAAAGAAACGTTAGAATATGAGATTGAAGCGCTGAACAAGGTTTATTTTTGGGGCACTGCTCAAGGGGTTGACTCGTATAAAGGAATAGCAACGCCGCCCATCTACCAATCAAAGTACAAGGGCAGCAGCAAGTGATATTGTAATACACCTGCCGCTGCCCTCTTTTATCTAATGTTCATTTCTGGTAAGATATTACTTCTGTAAGAAAGTTGCCGTTTTTGAAATACCAGCTTTCTTACAATTTACCTTAAACTTATTAAACTCTTTCTTTGACATTTTCTTTGGAACAGTCACTTTACATTTTGCATTTGTCCCTTCAAAGGCTTTTGAACCAAATTTCGGGGTCTTAGATGTCTTGAACGTAATTGTTTTTAACTTCTTTAATTTATAAAATGCCTTTGTTTCAATCTTCTTTACGTTGGCTCCGATTTCCACGGTGTTAAGCTTGCTTGCCTTCATAAATGCTTTGGAAGCAACAGCCGTGACTTTAAATTTGACCTTTCCGATTTTTATGGTAGATGGGATCTTGATTTTTGTTTTATTCTTTTTGCTGACCCCCACTACAGATACCGTGCCCTTTGTGGCATGAGATTTTGTAACTTTATAAGATAAATCTCCAATCGTCTTCTTATACCCTACGCTTGGAAGCGTGATCACCGGACTCCATTTTGCATATAATTTCATGTTTTTGGTTATCTTGGTAGTGAAAGAAAATTTGTTCTTACAAGCAGAGTCTGTATGCCAGCCTTCAAACTTATAATTTGATCTTTTCGGAGTGACATTTTTAATTTTGCCATTTTTATCCACGGTCTGACTAGCCACTTTGCTTCCGCCCTTACTATCGAAAGTGACCGTAAAAACGCGAATCCATTTTGCAGTCAAGGTAATATCCTTGGTAATTTGGGTAGCGGAAAAATCAAACTTCTTACCATCGCTGCCATACCAGCCGCCAAGGCGATATCCTTTCCTTGTCGGAGCTGGCTTCGGCTCTTTTGCTTTTTCACCTTTTGCTACAGACTGCGCAGGCACTTGTGTTCCATTATTGCTGTCAAATGTCACCGTATATTTAAGAGGTACTGATCCACTTTGATGCAGTACTGCAATTTCATACAGAACCAGTTCTTTCTCTGCCCATTCTACTCTCACAGCATAAACATCTCTCTCTTCGCTGATATCAAATGAAGAAAATGATTGTGTTAAATTTCCAATCTTCTCCCATTGATCCTTTCCTGTACGAATCGATACCTCTGCATTGCTGATATTATTTCCATTCTGCAAGATATTAATTTTCTTGACGTTTTTCGTGCCTTCCGAAAGATTGTAGATCAGGGCTCCGCTGCTAATTCCATTTGGCCTGAATGCTGACGTCAAATTATTATCTATTAAATTCTGCGGCTCCATGCCTCTTTGCAGAAAAACATCTCCTGTCAATTCAAATGTCGGATCATTTATAGACGGTAAATATTCATTATTATTAATCTCAATTTCAGCTATTTCCGCATAACGTCCAGCATTTCGATCTGTAAAATAAAGCCTCAGATATCTTGCCCTTACAGGCTGATCCAACGTTCCGCCCACATAAGCGTAATTAACGTCAATTGCCCCTTCGCCGGCTGTCCAGCCATTATCCACAGATGCAGAATCAAAGGTAGCGTCTGAGCCATCTCCATTAATCTTGATCAACGTTGCCCACTCTGTGCTGTCCGGCGTCAGCGCTGCCTGAATCTCTGCCTTTCTTGGATAATCTTTTGCATTGTTAGCCACCCATGCTTTCACGGTGCGCAAATCCACTTCCTGACCTAAATCATAAGTAATATAATCTCCTGCAGCTGCAGCAAAACAATACTTCGCCGTGGTGTTTTTATCTCCATCAAACCAGTTTCCAGTGGTTCCCTGGTTTCTAGCATCCTGATCCACATATTCTTCTGGCTCCTTGGATGCTGCTTCAAAATGGATCGGCTGCACTTCGTCCAACGCAACCTCAAACGAGGAAAGACTGAATGTAACTGCTTTGTCTGTCTGATTGACCAGACGGATATAGCGAGCGCTGCCCTTATTTGCATCCGTCCACTCACTTTCATTAACAGATTTCTCAAGCGTCAAAGAATTGATCCCTGTTCCTTCTGCCTGAATGGAGGCAACTGCATGGATTCTGTCAAGCTTTAAGCCTATATATTCATTTGGTTGCAGAACCGCATTCTCTTTGGGGAATATTTTTGCAGATTCCTCTGCATATTCTACACGCCATTCGGCTTGTGCATTGGTTATATTCGTATAATCCATGGCTATGCCTTCTGGTTCATAGACATAGCTGTAAGCAGAGAACTCACAGAACATCACCCATTTATTGACTTCTACATCATTCACAAGCCTAATATATCTGGCCATTGCGCCTTTGAGATTTATCTCATACGTATACGGTCCTGCCACGGTATCTGTATAAGATGCAAGCTTCTGCCAACTGCCTTCTTCTCCTGTTTCTGAATATTCTACATGGTATTTGCTCCATTTATCACCGCTTGGGGTGCCACCATTCATACCGCCGACAACGGCACGCACTCTGCCAACCTGCTTCACTGCACCCAAATCGAGCTGTAAATAATCCCCCGCCAAAGAGGTGTCTTGCTTTTGCGTAGACGGGTTATACCATACCTGGCTATTGGAATCACCGTCTGTCATATTTGACTGCTCGCCTGAATATACCGTCCATCCTTCTGTCGTGCTAAAAGAAGCTTCATATTTTTCTCCGACAATAGGTTTGCTTCCACCCAGTTCACCATCTACATTATAACCAATCTCCCGAATCGTAAGCCATCTGTCTACATGCTGCTCTGCACCTGTTTTCAGGCATTTCCAACGGAATCCTCTGATTTCCATCGCTTTAGGAAGATCCATTTTTACATCCTCTCCAATACGGGAATCTGGCTGGATATTCTGATCAAATGCAACCCAAGACTTACCATCCAACGTGTATTCCATAATGCCTTCAAAAATAAAGTTCTTCGGTCCGCTTGGCGCTGCAAGGGCAATGCGAATGTTTTTAACTTCCACAGGTACATTAAATGACAACCCTACAAAATCTCCAACTTGCTGTTCTGCTGTAATTTCATAAAATGTTGATAAACTGCCGTCCATGGTCAATGCTTGATTGGCGCTGGTGTTAATTTTGGAGCCACCCACCTGTGCAATTAATTTCTTTTTCACCGGAATATTTTCTGGATTTACCACTTTTGCCGCTTCATCAGAAACATATTCTAATGCAGTTTCCACAAATGGCATAATATAACGTCTGCCTCCCATTGCATGTTGCACGCCGTCTGGATCCACGAATGTATAAGTATTTGATCTCTCGTAGAGCTCTTGCGCTTTTGCAAAATTCTCATAGACAGCCAAATCATTTCCAGACTGAATTGCGTCAATTGCCTGCATCAAATATATGCCTGCCTCTGACACATCTGATAAATTCGATGCATATGGCGTCAACTGCAACGCCATGCGCTGATTCATGCCATTTCCATCTTTAATATAATATTTAATATCATCTTTGATAATTGCAAGCTCCGTCTTAATGGTATTGATCTCTTCTGCAGTTAGCTCACTGCCATCTTCTATCTTGGCCTGAACCGCCAACAGAGCGTCTTTTATATTTAAAGACTCCTCGAACTTCGCACCCGTCTTATCGGCCTGCCCCTGACTCTGCGTGATCATATGCTGACAAATCCCTTTCAGCTTTTGGGAAGACTCCGTCTCCTGCGCTGTCATATGATCAATATATTTAAAGGAATCCTCCCACGCCTGATCGCCCTGAGCCTGGGCGTTCGCTCCTCTCCATATATTCCAACAGAAATCTGCCCCAGTGAAAAGTCCTACCTTTGAAGGCTCTGAATCCTGCATTGGATTGAAAATAATGCCATGATATTTGCTTCCGTCAAGGTCTGGCTTTAAGATCGAGTTATGACCTCCCATTACTAAACTGTTATGCGTATTATCATTACATGGCCAGTTTACCCAAAGATATGGATAACGACCTGGTGATTTTTTCTCGTTTAATTTTTGATAAAAACGATCTGCAAAATCAGTGGTCACATCGCCCCAGATTTTCCCTCCGGTCATCACGATGCGGACGTTGTCTCCTACCCTGGCATGCAGCTCCTGAATCTTTTTAACATCGTCATTATTACTGTCTGTCATATTATTTGAGTATGCCATCCAGCCAGGACAGAACAAAAGTTCAGTTTTCAAATCTGAAAATTGAGGATCTGACTGCTGTTTTGTGACCAGCCATTCGGAAATATCGTTTAATACTTTTACTAAAATCTCCGATGCGATCTCCCAATCCCAATCTGCATATCCGTCATCCTCTAAGATCGCAATCTGCCTAACGCCTGCATTAATGACCTGTTCAAATTTTGCTTTTAGATCCTCGATATCTTGATCGTAGGTTGCCAGCGCAATCTTATCTGTGTAAAACGGATGCAAGGCATACACATAATAGCATTTGTTTTCATTGCCCACTTTTGCCAGATCTTGAATTTGAACCAGCGAATTCTTTTCCCCTGTTTCTGGATATAAATCACGCCACTGCGTTCTGTGATAGGGATCATCTTTCGGCGCAAATACATACTGATTCATCTTAATTTCGCCGCCATACTGCATTAAGTCTTTGCGGTCATCATGCGACCACGGATTGCCATAATAGCCTTCGATGAATCCACGAAATTCAATCTCTGCATAATCCTTTACCGTCAGTTTCTTTACGGTCTTATCGTTCTTTGAAACTTGTTCTAAAATACGCTGAAGCGTGGTAACTCCCCGGAACGCCGCATCTGTGTCTTCTCCTAGTATTACAATCTGACCGTCTGAAATATTTAAAATATATTTGTCAAACCGTTTTTCAGCCGTAATGCCGTCTACTTCGCCTGTAAAAAATGCCTCTGCGCCGAGAGTGCTTTCGTAAGACGAGACGTCGCTTTTGCCATAGACGCCAACCACGAGCCTCGTATGATCGCCGTTAGCTGTTGATGCTTTTGACAGTCCTAAGATATTCAAAGCCTGCTCCGCCTTATTCTTGGTATAGTCATCAATGCCTTCTCCATAGGTCACATCCACTTCTGTTGTCAGAACTGCCGCCCCGCCATCATATGAAACAGCCTGCGGCGTAGGATAAATCTCATATTCATTTTCCCCCTCACGCACTGCTGCGGCTGCTGGTATAAAAAACGCCAGCGCTAGTACAAATAAACCCGCAACATACATTCCAGCTCTTTTTGTGAATTTGATTGTCTTCATACTCTTTCCTCCTTTTTTGTTGAAATCGTCAACTTTGTTTTGATTTTTTGCTTAGTTTTTAGCAAATTATAACAAACAAATTAAATTTCGTCAATATATATTATTTTTAGTTTCCTAATTTTATTTTTTAACTAATATTTTAACACAAAAAGCTTTTATGACTTTAGTAATTTAGATATATTGCACAAAAAGTGTATGAAAACTCCCTCAGGAAACACACTGAATTTATTTATACTAATTCTGTATGCTCTGGCTTCCACGATATTAAATTTTTCTAAAAAGCCAGCGGGTTAAGCTTCGTGCGATGTTTCAGATAGCCAGGGTTTAATATTTCCGTTCCCGGATGTGCAGTTTTCATATACAATAAAAATGTAGAAATAGGAACCTTTTACAATTTAAAATATAAAAGATACTTTAAGTTAATGACATTGTCAAAATTCAGCACTTTTTTGACAATGTCAGAAAACTTCAGACTAAGAAAAGCTTTGAAAACACTGATGTTTACAGTAATAAAAAAGTATAAAAACCAACTTATCATTCACACTGACAAGCAGGGTGCAAAAACGAACAGAGAGTTGACTCATTTAAAAAATGGTTGGCTCTCTGTATTTATATACTTTTGATATCAATTTAGCAAGCATGTCTTTATTCCGCTAATAAAGAAGAACTTACTTAAAAGCGGCCTGTATGTTCCACGTTGAACCTCTTTCTAATTCTCGATATCATGACTTTTCTTGTGTTGAATATGTATTCCTATATGACCGATACCCAGAATAAGCGTTGATATTAACATACATGCAACCTTTCCATAAATTCCCAACATGAAAAATGCAATAACCGGCAGAGTTGCCCCGGCAAGTGGCATCCCTAAAAAGCCACTGTAAAAATCTGATAATTTGCGTTCACTCCGAAAATAACCCATCCACCATGCTTCGTACATTATCATTAAAATGAAAGCTGCAATCAGCCATAAAGACCAAAGCGTCCATTTATATATATTAAAATCGGTAAATACCAGCGAACAGCAACAAATCAATATTTCCCCCAATCTTTCAAAGAGCAATAGGATTTTGTTTTCTTTTTCAGATATATACCCCTGTGGCTTTCTCTTTGACCATATGATATTGGGAATGAATAACATCAATAAAAAGAGTAATCCTATATAAGAAAATCCATAATTTCCAAACATACTATTGTCCTCCGGCCAAAAGTTTTCTTGTTTCTTTACACCATTCCAAATACGTCTGATAGATTTTTAAACTAAAAATATTATATCACCATATGTCATATTATTAATAACAAAAATTTTTCATTTGGCAAAATAGTATTCTACGATTTCGGGACTCTAATTCACTTTAGCAATCACTAAATTAATAACTACATCTCACATTTATCTTTTAATGCTGGTGTTATACTATACAATACAAACACAGAAGTCTTCTGCGTATAGTAACAATTGTCAATACTCCCTTAGCTGCGAAAGGCCGTCTATTCCAAAATGGTTGTCAGGGTCAATATTGCAAAGTTCCTGATATAATTGCTTGGCTTCTGGCAGTCTATCCATACTTTCATATAACTTGGCCAGCACTAATCGAGAATGTAAATTTTTAGGCTCAATCTTTATAGTTTCACGCAAAAATTTCTCCGCTTCCTCTTCTCGTCCTTTTTGCCTTGAGAGCAGACGCCCTAACTCGGTGCGGCAGTGAATATTAGATTGGTTGATTTTTATCACAATGAGGAATTTTTCTTCCGCAGCGGAATTTTCTTTCCTTTCGGCCAACCATATTCCCCATTCTGTATAAAGTTTTATTATCAATAAATTGCTTTCTAATTCAGGTGCAAGGTTGTCTAAAACAGTTCTGATTGTAAAACTGCTTTCGGAGAGACCTTTCTGGTACCTTGCCCACAAAAAGCCTAAACACAAATATGTTTTTGCAACATGCGAAAGATTTGGGCTTCCTTTTTGCATACGGGAATAGATACGCTCCAAGTAACCCCAGTAATCAATCTCGCCGATTGGGAGCTTCTGTCCTTTCCTCATTTCTTTTTTGTTTGTGATATTAGATAAAAATGTTTCGATTTCATTTTCATCCATAACATCCAACAACTCATATATTAGGGAATTAATGGTAACTTTGCTTTTATTAAATAGAAAAAACAATTCCGCGATGACATCATGTTTAGGTTGCAGCGTCTCGTTTCTCTCCTGGTAAACTACCAGTTCCACATGCCGCGGTACAAACCGCTCACACAGGCGCGTTCTCAATTTGCGTGCGTTTAATTCATCAAAGCGTTTACAGAAGAGTGAAAGCGGCAATGGTGTATGGAACACTTTCAGAGCCGCAATTATGCCATATAGTTGGATGTCGGTATCTACTTTGCCAAACTCCCGCTCAATCAGATCACCCCATTCTTCCCAGTCTAATTTGATGCTTCCTGGTTTAGACGAAATTTTTTTCAACTCGAACAAAGCGCAGTAGATCAATTCCACCAAACTGACATACGGCTTCCCATACCGGCCTAGTGTTTTATTTATCACAGATAGTTGATCCGTCTCGCTTATTGCCCCTTCTTTTACCAGGCAAGAAGTGCTCTTTTCCAATATGGATTTTCTTCTTTCCACGCTCTCTGAAAAATAGCGTGGCGTATAATCTTTTAAACGATATTCCCTGGTCTGGTTGATTCCTTGCAGGACAATAAGCTCTGCATTTTCAAACCAGTGCAGCAATAAATCCTGATGCGGATCTGCAAGCAGTGTAAGCCTGTTTTCTCTCTCTGCCATGAGTAAATGTATTTTTGCGTTATAAGGTCACCTGGCTTGTAAGCTTGCAAAAGAATCTCTCCCCTCAAAGGGATTGTCAATGCATAGCAATACACTTTGCCCCACAGGTGTAAGCTTAATCAGGCAATCAAAAAATTGATCTGCCATTTGCTCTGTTATAGTTTCTTTATTTGACAGATGCAGCCAGACCGTCAGGTGTCCAGAAGAAGCATTCTGCACTGCTGCACGCATCATCAGACTGGTTTTTCCCTGGCCTCCGTTTCCTGCAATTATAACGGAGGCGCTGCTTTGGATGAGTTCTTCTATTGCCTGTGCCGCCTCTTTGTGAGGGACATCTGCATCTGCACTGATAACTTGGAGCATGGTATGGAAATTATTGTCAACAGTAAAGAAGTTTTTAATAGCCAAATCACTGCAGGAAATCCTTGCATCTGTGACATAGCCGGGAGTAATCATTGTCGCAATATGATCGATTCCCTGGCTGTCCAGTCGTGCTTTTATCTGAGAAGCCGCTTCAAATATTTGTGGCAAATCGGACAACCTCTCAGAAGCTATATCCAGATGATTCTGAATCAAAATATCATGTATCCACGCTGCAAAATCTGGAATGGTCATCCACTGCTCCATTAAGTAGGAAATGATAACTTCGGCTTCTTCTTTATCCGCAATTTGGGAAACTACCATATCGCTTGCACTGGGCAGCACATTGCGCTGCAAACACGTTTCCCAATATCCCAAGATATCTTCTTTAATCGGAATGCCTAATTCATCCTGCCGGTATTTTCTGTATTCGAAATATCGCGCATACGCCACGCTCGATTTTTCTCGAATAGCATCCAGTGTCTCTTTAATATGACTGCTTTTTTTGTTTTTAAAGTGGTCAAAAATTGTTAATAGCGATCCACCGAATCCTATTGGTGTATTAAGAGCAGAAAGCCCCGCTGTGATTGTATCTAAAATGTTGAACATCTGATCGCTCCCAATCTCTATATAAATCTACTAATTTTTCAACACATCCTAAATTTCAAGGACAGTCGTCATTAAAAGGCTTAATCTTATTTACAGACACAGCTTTAGGTCTTATTATGTAAAATATGTTGTAGAATATTCAGATAAGCTGTTGCCTATATTCTACTACAATTTTCCCACCATAGTCTACTGCAACCTTATCAATACAGCCCACAATTTCGCTGAGCGGAATATTTTTACTGCTGGCAGAAAGAAGCTCTAGGAACCTGGCGTATTGTTTTTCATAGGTAGATTTGCATTCTTTTGCCTCAATAAGAACTTCTTTTGCTTGGTTTGCACGTCTTGTACTGCGCGAAATTCTTCCTTGCTGATTTCTTCCTGCACATACTTCTCATAGTGCTCCATTGCGTTGATCCAAGCTGTTGTCTTGTGTTGTGTGAGATTAGCAATTTGTCCCGTATACTCTTGAATCTTCTGCTTATATGCTGAATTTCTAATATTGTGTTCGTTCACATAGACTTTCAACTGACGATAGATCGGTTAAAAACATCCTCCTCGCTTGCGTTGCATCTTTCCGTCGCAGCACCCACAGATCACCTTGCCTTTCAGAATGTTGTCTGCCAACTGCCCCTGCGGAACTACATTGCATGCCCTGGCGTACTGGATCGGTGCAGAGAGGCCTCGCTCATTCAAATGCCGGACAGTCCCAGTCATACCAGTGCCACCTGCGGGAATCTCTATTTAGAACAGATAATCGGATATAGCCTACAGTATCTTTGCTGATTGAAAGATCCGATTTAGGATGCTTTCTGCTTTTTCGTGCCGTGATAAACATCCTCCTTTATACAAAAAGGGCTATGGCGCGAACCATAGGCCCTTGATGGGATTATATCATGTTCTGTTTTCCACTTCCAAGAGCTTAGACACCTGTATGTCAAGCCCAAGACATAAATTTTTTTCCGATCTTCAAAAGATTTTCGTGATAGAGTAATCAGCATCTATTCCTTGCAGAAGTCTTTTATTCGATATGGTTGGTACAGGTAAGGATATACCCGATCCGTAGGAGCAAAAATAGAGACCGTTATTGGAGTTTCCCCATTTTTTCCTGTCCGCTTTCTGCAAGGCAACATAACTACGAAACGAATAGGGAATTGCCAGTTGTGATGGCCCTTTTTATAAAAAATACTGATTTCATGCGGGGTTCAGAGGTGCAAATTTCAAAAATGGGGAAGCTCAAAAGACCGTTAATGTTGACTGATTATAATTTTATGATATAATAAAAGGAAATATCCAATAATACAAAGGCAGGAGATGAAACTCATGACCCTGAAGAAACGTTATCAAGTTTTTATCAGCTCAACGTTCGCAGACTTAGCGGATGAGCGAAGACATGTTATGGAGACTATTCTGAAATGTGATTGCTTTCCCGCTGGAATGGAAATGTTTCCTGCTCTGGATATGGAGCAGTTTACATATATCAAATCAATTATTGACGATAGCGATTATTACATTTTAATTATTGCTGGACGGTACGGAACTTTAACCAGTGATGGTATTAGTTATACAGAAAAAGAATATGACTATGCAGTTGAAAAAGGCATCCCCGTTCTAGCTTTTTTGAAAAGAGACATTGAATCTATTCCTGTTAACAAAACAGCTCTCAATAGAAATACCCTAAAAAAACTGATGGCTTTCCGGCAAAAGGTGGAAAAAAACAAGCTGATTTCCTATTGGGATGATCCAAGCGAACTTACAGAAAGTATTGTTTTGAGTTTACACAAAGCAATTAAGGAATTACCGCGTGCTGGTTGGGCGCGCAGAGATATTAATGCTGGATCTACGTCACCCAATCGCATAAAAAAGCACAAACATTATATGAGCTTCGAAGTCATTATCAATGATGAAGTTGAATATCAAAGTGACCGAATCGGCGCAATTTTGTCTCCGGACGGACAAGAAGTATTTTCGGGACTTTTTAACGCAACCAAAATGGCAATCATAAAGGCATATCCTAAAATAGATGAGTTTGTTTCTACTGTTTATCATATGGCGTGCGAAGCAGCTGGAGAAGACAATGCTGATGAAGTTCTTGTCAGTTTTATAGAATATGATACTGATATATTGCATTTTGGAATAAAGATTTTCTCTGACAGCGAAAACTCGGACGCACTTAAATATGGCTTCCTTGATTGGACGGAAAGTGAATATACACTAATATCAGGAGAAAAGTGGATGCAATAAGGGGAGTCTAATCAAATTGCGTAGTCGGTAAAACACAACAGCCAGTATTATTTCCTCTCAGAAACAAATGGAATATTGAGAAAGGAGACTGTGGGCGTTCCCCCGGTCTCCTTTAGTTACGCTCTGGTGGCGGTGTAATATAATACTCACTCACATAAACTCTTAACTGCACGGAAATCAATTTTCAGTATAAACATTCAGGATATACAAATTGCGGCGCAGCGAAGTTCTGGAAACGGCTCTTTTTGCCTTAAAAGCATCACTACCAGAGACCCCAGAAAAGTTCTTTTCCTGCTGATACGGTGCGCTTTGAATATTATCTCACAAAATTGATTTCCGTGCTTTTAACTGGCGGTAGATCGCATTAAGATGGAACATATACAAGCCTTTAGAGTTCATACTATAAGACTTATAGTGGATAGTCCCTTTTCCATAACACGATAGTAGTTACTTTGTTGTGCACGTTGATTTATTGAATAAAAATATTGAACATATCCGTTTGTTATCAGTTTTTTCAAAGCTATAAGCACATCTTCGCTTTCAAATGTTGGAATCTGATCGGCTGGCATCACTTCATTAGCTGTATTTAGTCTATAATACATTCTTTTTAATAATTCTATTTCAACGTTTGAAAGTGGTTTTTCGTCCGCATTCATTGACAACGACAACCCGCGAATCCGTGCTTTTAGATTTTCGCGATACCTCTCAAAATCGCTCGGCACTTTGGTTCTATATATCAAAATGTTACGATGTCGAATATCAAAAGGAAATGGCCCGTCTCCTCTTTCTTCAGAACAAACCATAAATAAATCTATACTAAAAATATACTTGTTGTTGCTGTTATTGTCACGAGAAGATAGTGCAATTTAATCAACAATATTTTTAAACTGTTTTAAAAGAAGGAATGGAAAATAACCTTGTAATGGAATTTGGGAATTGTCACAAAAGAAAGAACATGATAGAATATCGGAGAGGAACAATCGTGTTGCAAGGTGGTAGCCTCCCAAAACTTCATGCCCGGTTTGCCGGAGTACATAAGAGGGGAGGTGGCGCAAATGACAGCTTTTAAAATCATTTCGATTTTCATAGGTATATTGGCGTTGCTAATTGCCTTTGGTAGTTTTGTTATAGCGTTGCTTGCCTTTCTCGATAAGAGGAACAAGCGAAAATAAATAAGCCTACCTTGTATCTTGGCGGAACAGGTAGGCTTATCGTCTAATCTCGTGAGGTCAACCACTTTGTGGGCGGTTGTTTCCTCTTTTGTATCTATAATATAGCATAATCCCCGGATAAATTCAAGAACAAATTCCATTAATGCAAACCGTTAGGGAAGTAATAGACTGCTGCCCTCTGTGGGCTTGAAATACTCGTCCGGGTTTTCTCCGGCTTCTATCAATTCCTGTCTGTATTGCTCTATCCATTGTAATTGCTTTATATCCCATGATGTTTTTCCTCTCTTTCTACATTATCTTTCGTTGCCTACGTCTTAACCAATCCTTGTCCGTTGGAAATGTCGCCGCCATCTTCCGCCAGCGTTCCATTCTGTCCGGCTCAGTCATAATCTGCTTCATTTTCGCTTGTTCCTCCCGCTCCTTTTGTTCAAAAAGTGCCGCCAACCCAGGATTGTTTCTTTCAAAATCCCTTATAATCTTTTGATTGTCCTCGCCCCTAATTCCTTTAATTGCTTTCCATTCCGCGTATACCATATCATTGTACTCCCTATCTAATCAAAAATGGTTTGTTTTTGAATGTATTTTCGGTCAATCGCCTATTGTATAGGTCATAGTTTTGTTTCCCTCCCGTTTCATTTCCGCAATATCCTGTCTTGTGATACGCCCAAGCATATAATCCTTTTCAAGATTGAATACCGCCGTCCTGTCTGTTTCACTCAATGCAGAATAGGCTTGCTCCCGCTCCCTGCTGCCTAACCACACTTAAAACCTCATTTTGCAAGATTTCTTCAACATATGCTTTAAAACTCATTTTCTCCCTCCTCATAATCCAGTTTCATTCCCAATTTCGGCAAGTCCTCACCCTGTGTCTTTGCAGGCTCTCCCAGTTTAGGCAGTTCGGCAGCAGTCAGAATACGCTTTGTTTCTTTGTTTGGTATACTTTCTTCAATGCTGATAGCATCTTTATAAGACAACCAATTTTTCAATAAGAAAATGCCGCTTGGAGGGCTTATTTTACCGCCTAACATGGCTTGCTCAATAAATGCCCCTATAAACGCTTTATGTAAACTCGAAGAAATTTGTACTTGTAAAGCATACGAGAGAATGCATTGTACTGAATAAAGATTTGAAAAATCTTAAAGAAATTAAGGAAATCATCGAAAAGGTCATGTGGTCAAAATATCTTCCCGAAAAACTGCTAGACAGATTTGCAGAATTGACAGACAGCGAATCATCAGACATTTTGCAAACATATTTTCTTGAATGGAGAAAAGAATTGCAAAAGAGGGAACTCAACAGACAAGCCCTATCAATGCTGAAGTCTGCTAAATCGTTGCGTATCAGTTGGAAAGTCAAACGTAACAAACAAATTATTAAGGAACTTTTTGATATTGGTTTTGGCGTATGCGAGAAAAAAGCAGTATGTAATTGGCAACAAGGGGCAGAAAACGCCTTTATGTACGGTTATCTTTTGGGTGTGCAGTCGCAGAAAAATAATACTTCACAGGATTCTAAGCATAAAAAGTGACCGTTACATAGAACCGCATTAAAGGGTGTCTAGCAAAAACAGATGCCCTTTATTCATTCCAAAAAGAAACCGCTGCCCTCCTACTTTGGGTAACGGTCTTTGTAAAATGCACTTATGCAGGAATTAGACAATCTTGATGTTAATAACTTATCCCGGCTTTTTCATACTCGCCTTTGATAAATTCCTCAACATCTTCTGATGTCCAGAGATGGTCATAATTGGAATCGTAGCAATCCCAAACAAGAAAACCTGTGCTTAAATCTTCAACAATATATCCAGTATATGATTCTCCGTTGCAATCTCTCACAACTGCAACATTATAAAAATAATGCTGAAAACCTTTGCATACTTTGTAACCAGCTTCATAGGCTTTGTTTCTGATTGTCCTTAAAGAATATCTTGCCATATTACATACCTCCGTTAATCTGAAAATTGATAGTTTCAGTAGGATAGTAATGTAATGCAATAAATTGTACTGTAGTGTTCTGTTTTATGCTCTCCTGCTTGTGCCTTGTACCGATATTGTAAACTTTCATTGGTCAAATTACAATTTTTAACTGCAGATTCCCTTGTTTACTGGCTTTTAAGCATTTTAGCAAAGTCTTTCGCAAGACACAACACAGAAACTATATATCAATGGTGCTGTACTGGTGTTGTAGTGGTGCTATATGGCAAAATTTATGACAATTTATGAAAATTATTAAACACTTAGAAAATAAAGAAAACCCCACAAAATACTGAACTTCAAGGGTTTTGAACGCTTTTTGAAATTGTTGAAAAATTAACTCTTACATAGTTTCAAACCCTTATTTTCCAGCATTTTCAGGCATTTTGTTAGTTACCTGTCACTTACCCATATGATTTTATAGTGTTGCATACCATCTATCACAACAATTGCCCTGCATTCTAATTTATTGTCACAGATATTTTTTTCCCAAGCGATTCCGCTATTTTGACAAGAAAATCCAAGCTAGGATTATAATTTCCACTTTCCAACCTGGAAATATTGCTTTTCTGTGTACCTACTCTTTTTGCAAGTTCCGCCTGTGTTATGTTTTGTTCTTTCCTTGCTCTTATAATCTGCTCAATCGCTTCATATCTGGGCTTTAATTTTTCATATTCTATTTTAAACTCTTCATCCTTAAGCATATCGGATTTCATTTCTTCAAAAGATATTCCTGCTTTACTCATGATTCAGACCTCCTTTTATAATCTGCCATATATTTTCTTGCCCTCTTTATTTCGTTTTCTGGTGTCTTAAAGGTTTTTTAATAAACCCATGTAACAACACAAACTTATTGTTATGATATGTAAAGTAAAATATTCTTGCTATATCGCTTGAAAACCTTATCCGTAATTCATACAACCCTTTATTATCTTTTCCTTTTATTGGTTTTACACATGGCTCTTTCAATTCAGGGCCTAACTGCTTTAATAGCTCAATATCTCTAAAAGCTTTAGCCCTTAGTTTTGGATTCAGTGAATACAGAAAATCTTGCACTGGAATTTTGCCATTCTCTTTCATGTAGAAATCTAATTCAATTATTTTAGTCACTTCCTTTTATTGTTTTCAATCATATACTGACGGTCAATATATTCTTCACTCACTGGACAAACATTCTGAATTAAAAAAGGTCTGTATTTTCCATTTACATATCCAAATCCTAAACCATCATATTCCTTATATCTCTTTTTCTTCTCCTCATATAATGCCCTATATTTTTCCGTTTTAGATGATACAGGCACCATCCAAAAATATCCATCCATCTCAAAACAATAGAAACAAGGTCTCCCATGCACTCCTGTCTCATCACTATCCTTATTTCCCATTAATCCACATTTGGGAAACCTCTTATAATACTCATCTTTGATAAAATAAAAATTACCCGTATTCAAAATATCTCCTATGTACAAAAATGCTCCGCTAAACAGCGGAGCACAAATATTTGTATCCCAGCCATTTATTAGTCGCTCGCTGGGTAGCGAAAAATATTTGTATCTGCACCTTTTCTATAAATGCCGATATGCAGTTCCGGCAGAATAATAAGAAGTTCAACTGAACTTCCTACTTATATTATACTCATTTTCTGTTAAATATCTACTGGCATTTATCCGAAAAACCAGACAAAATCCCCAAAACGCATAAGTTCTGGGGATTGAAATCCATATTTGATACTCCGTTTGCCTATCTCTTGGAGAACTTCAAACCGTATAAAATAAGGCTTTACAGGCTATTTGTGTGCTACAAGTGTGTTACGAAAAACCATTTTTACCTATTTTTGAACACTTACAGACACTTTCTTTTTCTCTGCTCAAGCATAATTTCTACCTGTCTTTTATGCTTTTCATACTCTGCCTGCAATTCTGCCCTGCGTAAAGCGATATACTCAACCGTAAAGCCCATGCTCATTGAATTTATTCATACTGTTTCTGTATGCCCCGGCTTCCACAATATCAAATTTCTCTAATAATTCACGCTTTGCCTTGCCTATACGTAACTGCCGCAGTCCTTATTCTTTTGTCTTTGCTATAATTTGAGTAGATGCAAGATATAAAAAGAAGTTAGCCCACGGAAGCAACAATTTCTCTTTTATTTTATCACAAAACCGCCTTTTTGTATATTTCAAAAATATTTCAGAATGTCAGCGAAACTAAACCTTTTTGAAATTACCGGCAAAAAAAGTCACTAACTACCCCTATGCGACGTTTTCCTATAAAACCCCCGGGGCATATTATTCAGAACAAAAAAGGCAGCAGTCCATTATAACCCCTGCCTAAACACTCCTTATTCTGCTTTCAATTCTCTCTTATATTTATAGAATGTGTTTCTTGCAAGTCCTATCAGCTTCATACAATCCCCATCTGACAATGTACCGTTAAAATCCTTGCTATGCTTCTGTATCTGCTTCTTTGCTTCAATAGATTTCTTTGTTGTCAGCTTTGTCCCCTGCTTTTGCCCGATCTGCTTACCGTTCAATCTTGCTGTTTCAATTCCCTCTTTCGTTCTCTGATGCAAGTCCTGTACTTCTTTTTCTGACTGTTCAAAAGCAAGTCTTATCTGTTCCTTTGCAAGCGACATAAGGTACTTATTCACACCATCTAAGATAAAGTCAACATTTGTTCCGGTCATTGATATATTGCTCTCTAATGCTTTCTTATATGTGCTTGTATTGATATGCGGCTCTTTCAAAAATACAAGCTCTATGCCCTTATTATATAATTCCTCATACAGACAAAAGCCCTCGTCCGCATTCCTACTCATTCGTGATACGCTATCAAAGATAATGGTATCTCCTGCTTTGGCTTTCTTATACAACTTATTCCATTCTGGTCTGTCCTGCTTTGTTCCTGTATATACTTCCTGTATTATCACAGCCTTATCATAACTGCCCTTAATATTTCTAATCTGTCTGTCAATGCTCTGCTGCTTTGTACTTATTCGGCAATATCCATACACACACATAATCAATGCCCTTTCTTTCAGTATCACTTCTATCGTTCGTCTGTTTTGATACTATCATTGTACCTCTTATTATTGTTGTTGTCAACAACTTTTGATACTATTTTTATATACATTACTTTTAATACTTAATATCAAAATGTGATTGATGAATAGAGGGACTTATGATATACTTTGTGACATGGGAAACCAGAGAGCCAAAGGCGGCATTACCCCTCTTATTCTTCGGAGGGTATAAAAGCCCTCCAGACGAAAGAAAGGAGGGCGATACAATGATTACATATCAGGATTTCTTTTTGTTCTGTACGTTCATTGTTGCCCTTATCAGTCTGCTTTATCAGATTTTTAAGGACAAAAGAAAATAGCCGCCAACTACTCGCAATAGTTGACGGCTGTTACTTTATAACACGCTAATGTTATTGTGAGGGGTAGCCGCCACTACCAGCACTAGTGACGGCTGACCGTTTGTAACGGCATAGCTGTTTTTGCAGAGGGTAGAGCCGCTTCTATGGCTTTCCCTTTTTCTGTCTCAAATATAGCATACCTGGCAGCAGGATTCAATAGACATTCCCAACAACGATGGAACCGGATAAAACTTGACGAAACATACCCGCTTTGTATATAATTAAGTACAATCCTTGTATACAAAATGCAATCCGGCGGATAAAATACAACAGTCCGGATCATCCTATGATTACGAAATACAAAACGCACTGCGCGTTTCGGATAAAGAAAGGTGGAATCCCTTATGATAGACAAGACGATACAGAGGGCATACGCGAAGATCAATATCGGACTGGATGTGCTGCGGCGCAGGGCGGACGGGTATCATGAAGTGAAGATGATCATGCAGACGGTGGATATCTACGACGAACTTGTGCTGGAGAGAAGAAAAGAGCCGGGCATAGAACTGCGCATGGATAACAGTGAGCTGCCATCCGGCGGCGACAACCTGATCTGCCGGGCGGCTGATCTGCTGTTTCGGGAAAAGAAGATCACGGGGGGCGTGAATATTTCGCTGACGAAGCGGATTCCCATTGCTGCCGGGATGGCCGGCGGCAGTGCCGACGCGGCGGCAGCGCTGCGCGGTGTGAATGAACTCTTTGACCTGGGATATTCCCTGACGGAACTGCAGGCGCTGGGCGTTGGGCTGGGAGCGGACATTCCTTACTGTCTCGCGGGCGGCACCATGCTGTCGGAAGGGATCGGGGA
>OFGB01000912.1_pt1 | contig 19729 bp, 17 predicted proteins | sample 1521491 | NCBI WGS metagenome assembly OFGB01 (sample SAMEA3504095, study PRJEB24116) | mouse gut metagenome | biome: mouse gut; feature: mouse-associated habitat; material: faeces | place: Denmark | collected 2011
AAAAACTGTGTGCTGCTTAAATCTCTCATATACTCACGTCCTCCAAAAATACTTCGCTTTTATTCTACTCCATTGACCGCAAAAATTCAATGGATTATTTGTGAACGGTTCTTAATTTCTACATTTACTATCTGATTTACCATGTTTTCGGTCATTTTCTGTCCAATCTTCACATATTGTCTGGTATGTCCTGTCTGATACCGCTCCCCCTCATGAAGGATCTCTTCCTCGATCAGAACCTCCTGGGACGTACCGATCAGCGCCTCCTCATAGGCCGCCTGCTTCTTTCTGCTAAGCGCAAGCAGTTCATTGCTGCGCCGTGTCTTTATCTCTTCCGGCACCTGATCCGCCATGGACGCCGCCTTCGTCCCCTCGCGCTTCGAATATTTGAACACATGTGTCTCGTAGAAATCCACTTTGTCCGTGAATGCGCGCGACTGTGCGAACTCCTCTTCTGTCTCTCCCGGGAAACCGACGATCACATCCGTGGTAAGAGCCGGCCTCTTAAAATATCTCCGCAGAAGCATACACTTCTCATAATATTCTCCCGAAGTATAACGGCGGTTCATCCGCCTTAATGTGGCGTCGCAGCCGCTTTGCAAAGACAGATGGAAATGCGGACAGATCTTTGACAGCCCTGCAAGCGTTCTGACAAATTCCTCCGTAACGATCCGCGGCTCCAATGAGCCCAGACGGATCCTTCTAATCCCCGGATTCTCATGGATCGCACAGATAAGCTCCTGCAGGCTGTCTCCCGTATCGATCCCATAAGAACTCAGATGGATCCCCGTAAGCACAATCTCCTTGTATCCGTTAGAAGAAAGCCTTTCCACTTCCTCCGCCACATCTTTGCGGCTCCGGCTGCGCACCCGTCCCCTGACATAGGGAATGATACAGTAGGAGCAGAACTGATTACATCCGTCCTGCACTTTCACATAGGCGCGGGTATGCTCCGCCGTTCGCTCAAGACGCAGCTCTTCATATTCTTTGGTATGGTTGATATCGAGAAGCTGCCGGCGCTCCCGGGCATCCGTTTCCCGAACCGGCGCTCTCTCATATTCGGCCAGTATCTCGATCAGCTCCTTCTTACGGTTGTTCCCGATCACGATATCCGCGCACCCGTCCACGTCTCCCTCCCTGGACTGGACATAACAGCCGCATGCCACAATTATGGCGTTTGGATTTTGCTTTCGGGCGCGGTGCAGCATCTGCCTCGACTTACGGTCCGCCATATTCGTGACTGTACATGTATTGATAATATACACGTCTGCCTTCTCCTGAAACGGCACGATCTCAAACCCCTGCTTCCTCAGAAGCTCCTGCATAGCTTCCGTCTCATACGCATTCACCTTACATCCGAGATTATGTAACGCTGCTTTTTTCATAACCTGAAATAATTCCTTTCTATAAGCACAATAACTGCAACTTTGTATCTTTAAAAAATTGATTCTTGACTTTTTTGCCTCTTCCTCTTAAGATAAGTATAGAACATCAAAACAGACAAGGAGGTATAGTCCAATGAAAACCGTACAGATTTCTTTGAATTCTATTGATAAGGTAAAATCTTTTGTAAATGATATCACCAAATTTGACCATGATTTCGATCTTGTATCCGGAAGATATGTTATCGACGCAAAGTCTATTATGGGTATCTTCAGCCTGGATCTTTCTAAACCGATTGATCTGAATATCCACGCTGACACTGCCGAGATCGATACTATTCTTGAAGCGTTGAAGTCATATTTATGCGAATAGAATCCGCATACAAGAAAAAGATTATAAACAAGATATTCAAAGTATTAGGAAAACGGACGGATCCGATAGAAATTGTTTCCGTCCTTTTTTGCTGCCGTTCTTTCGGCAGGACAGTATGCTGTCCGATACTGTCACTCCGCCGTCCGCATGTATTTCACCCTATTTTACTTCTATAATCTCCGCCGTCTCCAGCGCAGTCTTCATCAATTCATCGATCTTCTCGCTCAAATGCTCCTCCGACCTGCGGATTACCTCCACATTCGGCTTGGTTACCGGATGCTTTGCCACAAAGATCGTACAGCAGTCTTCAAAAGGCTGGATAGACGTCTCATAAGTTCCGATCTTCTCCGCGATATTCACGATCTCCTGCTTGTCATATCCGATCACCGGCCTGTATACCGGAAGCGTACAGACGTCGTTGGTCGCGGCAAGGCTCTGCATGGTCTGGCTCGCCACCTGTCCGATACTTTCCCCCGTGATCAATCCCAGGCATCCGTCTTTCTTCGCAAAATACTCTGCGATGCGCATCATATAGCGTCTCATAATGATCGTCAGCTCGTCATGCGGGCACTGGTCGTAGATATACAGTTGAATATCCGTAAAATTTACCACATGAAGTCTGACAGGCCCGGCATACCGGGACACGATCTTCGCAAGATCCACCACCTTCTGCTTCGCACGTTCGCTGGTATACGGCGGCGCGTGAAAATACGTTGCCTCGATGCCGACTCCCCGCTTCGAGATCATATATCCCGCCACCGGGCTGTCGATTCCGCCGGACAGCAACAGCATGGCTTTTCCGTTCGTCCCCACCGGCATCCCGCCCGCCCCGGGAATGATCTGGGAATACACATATATCTCCCTGCGGATCTCTACATTCAACATAACGTCCGGATGATGCACGTCTACCTTCGTCTCCGGAAACGCGTCGAGAATCGCCTCTCCCAGATCGCAGTTGATCTCCATAGAGTTCTTCGGATAAGACTTTCTCGCGCGCCTGGCTTCCACCTTAAAAGTCAGATGCTTGTCCGGATATGCCTCGTCCATATAGGCAACTACATCCTTCTTAAGCTGATCAAATCCCTGATCTTCCATACGGACAACCGGACAGATTCCCACGATTCCGAATACTCTGCTTAAACGTTCTACCGTATCGTCATAGTCATAGTCCCCTCTGCAGTCCACATAGATTCGGGCCTGAGACTTGTAGACGTCGAACTCTCCGTCCACGTCTTTCAGTGCGAACCGCACCTGCCTGACGAGCGCGTCTTCAAACAGGTAGCGGTTTTTCCCTTTTATTCCTATCTCGCCGTATTTTATCAAAAAAGTATGATATCTCATCTTCTCTCTCCTAATTTCCTTAATGTCTGGTATATTTACGAAGTCTTGGTACTATATTATAGAGGGTATCCAAAGTATAGTCAATCTCTTCCGGCGTTGTAAATTCCGACATACTGAACCTTAACGTCGCATCCAGGAATTCCTGTCTCGCGCCGATGCCTTTCAGAACGCCGCTGACCTGTGGATGATTGGAGGCGCATGCCGAACCGGAGGATACATAGATTCCTTTTTCCTCCAGGGCATGCAGCAATACTTCGCTTCGGATACCCGCAAAGCCTACGCTGATGATATGCGGCGCCGACGTCTCGTCATACAGACCGTGAACCACCGTATCCTCGATCTGCCCGACTCCGCGGATAAACCGCTGTTTCAGCCGCCGCATCTGTGCCACCTTCACATCCAGCCCCTGGTAGATCGTCTTTGCCGCCAGAGAAAGCCCGGCGATCCCCGGCACATTTTCCGTACCGGAACGGACGTTCTTCTGCTGTTCTCCGCCGAATACGATTGGTTTAATCTTCACGTCTTCACCGATATACAAGACTCCTGTCCCCTTCGGTCCATGGATCTTATGACCGCTGACGGAACATAGATCCACCTTCAGTTTCTTCGGATAGATTCGGTATTTACCGAATCCCTGCACCGCATCCACATGGAACAAGATGTCTTTATTGTAGGCTTTCACGATACTTGCCGCCTCCTGAATCGGCTGCACGGATCCCACCTCGTTATTCACATACATGATCGACACCAGAATCGTCTCTTCACACAGCGCTTCCTTAAGAGCGTCAAGCTTCACTCTGCCATAACGGTCCACCGGGAGATACGTCACGCGGAATCCCTCTTCCTCCAGATGGCGCATCGTATTAATGATCGCCGGATGTTCAATGGCCGAAGTGATCAGGTGCTTTCCGGCGCGCTGATTTGCCCATGCGGCGCCCCTGAGCGCCAGATTATCACTCTCTGTCCCGCCGGATGTAAAGAAGATCTCTTTCTCCTTCACCTTCAAAAGCTTCCCGAATGTCTCTTTTGCTTCTTTTATATATTGTTCCGCCGCGACACCTTTGGCATGCATGGAGGAAGGATTGCCGTAATCTTCGCACATCACCTTCTTCACCAGCTCGCCGACGCTGTCATACGCGCAGGTCGTAGCAGAATTATCCAAATACACTTCTCTCATTGTCTCACTTCCTGATTCAATATTTTCTTATTACCAGAATATGTGGTTTCCCCGCAGAATGTCACTACATACCTTATGTCTCTAAATGGAACATCAGAACCGACAGCGCCGTCAGACCGGCCGTCTCCGTTCTTAGTATCCGTCTGCCCAATGTGACCGCCCTGGCTCCGCATCCAAGGGCCTGCTCCACTTCTTCTTTCTCGAATCCGCCCTCCGGACCGATAAATACGGCAATCGACTGTCCCGGTTTAATTGCTTCTATGATCTTCCTCGTCTCCCGCATCCCCCGCTCCAGTTCGTATGGAATCAGTATCACATCCAGCTTCTTCGCCTGCGCCAGCGCCTCCTGATAGGCGATTACGGGAACCACCTCCGGGATATATCCGCGGCCCGCCTGCTTTGCGGCGCTGACGGCAATCTGCCGCCACCGTTCCGCCTTTTTTACCGCTTTCTTCTCATCCAGTTTCACAACGCAGCGGCTGGTACTTACCGGAATGATCTGATACACCCCTAACTCAACGGCTTTCTGTATGATCAGTTCCATCTTATCCTGCTTTGGCAATCCCTGAAACAGATAGATCCTGGAGGACAGCTCCGTATCCGACTGCATCCTCTCAAGAATCTTAAGAACCGCCCTGCCTTCCTCGTACCTCTCTACGGCGCAGCGATATTTAAGGTTATCGCCGTCGCTGACCGTCAGCTCCTCTCCGTACCGCATCCGAAGCACATTCTTCATATGGTTTACATCCGATCCTTCTATATATATATCTGTTTCCCCCACCTGAGAGGGTGTTACAAAAAAATGCTGCATCTCTCGCTCCTGATTCTTATTATTTCCCCAGCAGACTGCCTGAAAAACGCCGCGTTTCTCAATTCCTTCTGCACGGTCTGAAAAACGCCGCGTTCCTCAATTCTTCCTTGCAGTCACAGATACCCACTCGCCCTGATGATTAATCTCTAAGACTTCAAGCCCGGCGGCTCTTACCGACTCCGCGACGACAGTTTCCTTATCGTCTATAATCCCGCTGGTAATATAGATCCCGCCTTTTTTCATCTGACGGACGATAACCGGCGTCAGAGGAATCAGTACGTCCGCCAGTATATTTGCCGCTACGATATCATACCGCTCATATCCGGCCGCATCCTGCACCGCCTTATCGTCGATGATATTTCCGATCATAACCTCATACTGATCCTTCTTAATCCCGTTGACCTCCATATTTTCATGAGTCGCGTCGATGGCGCAGGGATCTAAGTCCGTACCGACAGAATACCCCGCCCCGAACTTTAACGCCAGCATACCCAGAATCCCGCTGCCGCATCCCACGTCCAGAATCTGCGCGCCCTCCGTCACATATTTTTTCAACTGGCGGATACATAGCTGCGTCGTCTCATGCATTCCCGTTCCGAACGCCGTTCCCGGATCGATATGGATAACCATCTTATCCTCGTCCTTCGCCTCCACCTTCTCCCATGAAGGGATCACCAGAATATCGTCGATATAGAACTGATGAAAGTATTGTTTCCAGTTATTCACCCAGTCTATATCCTCTGTCTGGGATTCTTCGATCGTACAATCTCCAACATTCAAATAGGCGCGCATCTCCTCCAGCTCTTTTCTGACCTGCATCAGAATCTTTCCTTTATCCTCTTCCTCATCCAGATAGAAGGTCAGATATGCTTTCCCGTCGTCTTCCGGGATATCCGGAAGGATATCCACGAACATCTGCTCCTTATCCTCTTTTGTGAGAGGAACCTTATCCTCAATCTGCACTCCCTGTATACCCAGATCCATCAGCATACTGCTGACGATATCCTCTGCTTCCGTCGTCGTCGTAAGCCGAAATTGATTCCATTTCATAACCTCTCTCCTCTCATTCACACTACCGTCTGATCATCTAAGAAACTGTACAGTTCCTGAACACCGCTTCTTCGGCATTCTTCAGTAATTGACGCGCTTCCTCTTCCGTAAGGGCATATTCCCGGGAGAGCAGGCCGAACTCCCCGCCCACCCAGGTATTGGACACCGTCATATTATCACTGTTGACCGTCGCCTTGATTCCGCGTCTCAGATATTCCCGGAGCGGATAATCCGATATCCTCTTAACTGCTTTCGTCTGCAGGTTGCTTGTGGGACACATCTCAAGAACGACGCCTCTCCCGGCAAGTTCTTCCATAAGCTTCTCGTCCTCGACCGCCCGTACTCCGTGCCCGATCCTCACTGCGCCGAACTTAAGAGCGGTCCGGATACTTTCCGGTCCGTCCGCCTCCCCGGCATGGATGGTAAAGGGCACCCCAAGGCTTCCGGCAAGGGCGAATTCCTCTTCAAAATCTCTGGTAGGATATAAGCCCTCCGCGCCGGCAAGATCCGCCGCGGCGACTCCTTTTCCGAGATATTCCGCAGCCGTCCGTACCGTCTCCATATTCGCCGAATGAGTTCTGTCTCCTCTCATACAGCACAGGATCGTCCTGATACCGATTCCTCCCCGGCTCTCTTCCTCCGCCTGTCGAAATCCCGCAAGCGCCGCCTGTACCGCTTCCGTCTGGGTAAGTCCCTTCTCCCCGTGAAGCTGCGGCGCAAAGCGGACCTCCGCATACTCAAGCCCTCTCTTATCCAGCGCTTTCCCCAGATCATACGCCGCGGTTCTCAGATTCTCCGCCGTCTGAAGAACCGCAAGAGGAAGCTCAAAGCACTTCAGATATTCGTTCAGGCTCTCACAGTCAATCCGCGCCGTCAGATACGGACGCAGCCCTTCTGCCGTATCTGCCGGAAGCTCTATACGGTCTTTCCCGGCAATCTTCAGGATCGTCTCCGCCGGCAGCGAACCGTCCAGGTGGAGATGAAGATCTATCTTCCCAAAATTCTCCATATATCCGTCGCGATCAGCAGTATTACTCATAGGATCTTCTCCCATTCCTTCTCCCGGAACCCGGTCAGCACCGCGGTATCCGTCACCAGAATCGGACGCTTCACCAACATACCGTCCGACGCCAGCAGTTCGTACTGCTCTTCTTCCGTCATATCCGGCAGCTTATCCTTAAGCTGCATCTCCCGGTATATCATACCGCTGGTGTTAAAGAATTTCTTAAGAGGCGCCCCGCTTTTCTGGTGCCAGCTTTTAAGATCCTCTTTCGTGGGGTTTTGAAGTTTGATATCTCTTTCTTCGAACTCGATCTCTTTCTCCTGAAGCCATTTCTTAGCTTTCTGGCATGTACTGCATTTTGGATAATGAACCAATAACATATCCTGCTCTCCTTTCTTCGTCACAGCTCCTTACAGTCATGAATCTCCCGCCGTATCAGAACTAATAATATCCTTTCCACATATTCATGTACATATGAAGATTCGTCCATATATGAAGCCAGATAATCCTGCCTGTCCTCTCCCCGCCGGGGTTGTCCGCCGCCGCCGTCACATAGCGGCCGACGTTCCTCCTGGCATAATGATCTGCTTTCCTTAAGTGCCATCCGCTGGTTACCACGACACAATCCTTGAAACCGCAGTTTCGCATCATCCTGCCGGAATACAGCAGGTTATGATAAGTACTGACCGCCTGCTTCTCCTCCAGAATATACTCCTTTGGCACCCCCAGCTCTTCTGCGTATCTTTTCATAACCTCTGCTTCCACATAATGATTATATACGCCGGCGCCCGACATAATCAGATATTGCACTTTTCTCTCTTTCCACAATTCTACAGCCTTTTCTACCCTCGTCTTCAGGATTTCCGAAGGCTGTCCGTCGTCCCCGGCCCGACATCCGCAGACGATGGCGCAGTCATATTTATCCTGCTCCCACCGCACCTTCGGCCTGCGGAACATGACGCAGAATAACAGAATATTCGCCCCTGTAAAACCCGCCGTCATCCATCCTATCTTACCTAATATATTCTTCATCTGTCCTACCTCGTCCGTTGTCATAGTTCTTTTGTCATTTTACACTCTTTCCCTCCACAATGCAAGAACCTGTTCATATTCTGATTGAATGCATGTTCCCAAAAGAACGTTCATATACATATTGTAACAAATCTCATTTGGAGTACCTATGCCATTCAACAAAAAATATATCAAAATAATCGGTATCCTCCTTCTCTTCGTCCTGTCCTATCTCGGAGGATATCTGCTCGCCGCCCGTTTTCCCAATCCCGAATCCAAATCCCCGGCTGCCGACGCAGCTTCCTCTTCAATAATCATGCCGGAGGCGGAGAATTGGGGACTCAGCTTCCAGGAAGAAGGAAAATCTCCGGTTGGCAACGCCACTTTCGACGAATTAAAAGCATATAACGCTTACTATGCGGAAGATACGGAGGAAAAAGTACTGTACCTTACCTTCGACTGCGGTTACGAGAACGGCAATACGGAACCTATCCTCGACGCCCTGAAGAAGCATAAAGCGCCCGCTGCATTCTTCGTGGTCGGCAACTTTATATCCACAAGTCCTGATCTCATTAAGCGTATGCATGAAGAAGGGCATATCGTAGGAAACCATACCTACCACCATCCTGATATGTCTAAGATCTCCACCAAAGAAGCCTTCGCCAAAGAATTAGGAGACGTAGAAGCTCTCTATAAGGAGATCACCGGGGAGGATATGATAAGATACTACCGTCCTCCTCAAGGAAAATACAGTACCGATAATCTTCAGATGGCAAAGGATATGGGCTACCATACCTTCTTCTGGAGCCTGGCCTACGTGGACTGGTATCAGGATGATCAGCCCTCCCCCGAAGAGGCGTTCGATAAGCTGCTGGGACGAATCCATCCCGGCGCGATCGTACTCCTTCACAGTACTTCTTCCACTAACGCCGCGGTTCTGGATGAATTGCTGGGAAAATGGGAAGACATGGGATATACCTTCCGCTCTCTGGACGAACTGACAGAAAAGACGGATTCCTGATATAACCGCAAAATTCAAAAAAGCCGCTGTAAAACGGATCTCTCCCTTTTACAGCAGCTCTTTTTTATTCCACCGTCACGGATTTCGCCAGGTTTCTCGGCTTATCCACATCGCATCCCCGGCCCACCGCAATATAATAAGCAAAAAGCTGAAGAGGAATAATCGCCAGCGAATTGGAAAAATACTTGTTTGTCTCAGGTATATAGATCACGTAATCCGCCGCTTTCTCTGCTTCGGTATTGCCTTCCACCGTAACCGCCATGACAAACGCTCCCCGGGTCCTTACTTCTTCCATATTACTGATCATCTTCTTGTAGAGTGACTTCTGCGTCAGTACCGCCGCAACCAGCGTCCCCTCCTCAACCAGAGATATTGTCCCATGCTTCAATTCACCCGCCGCATATGCCTCCGAATGAATATACGAGATCTCTTTCAGCTTTAAAGAACCTTCCATAGAAATCGCATGATCCAGCCCTCTGCCGATAAAAAAGATATCTTTCGCCGCCAGATAACGGTTGGCGAACTTCTGAATCTTCTCCCGGTTATTCAGGATCATCTCGATCTGAGCCGGAAGCGCTTTCATGTCCTCCAGCATATCGGCCGTCTCCTCATCGCCGATTCGGCCTCTCGCCTGGGCAAACTTCATCGCCAGAAGATACATCGCCGTCAACTGTGCGGAATATGCCTTCGTCGTCGCTACCGCGATCTCCGGTCCCGCCCATGTATACATCACATTATCCGACTCCCGCGCAATAGAACTTCCCACTACGTTGACAATACCAAGAACCCTTGCTCCCCGCTCCTTCGCCTCTCTAAGGGCCGCCAGCGTATCCGCGGTCTCCCCGGATTGGCTGATCACAATCACCAGAGTATTCTCATCCAGTATCGGATCCCTGTAACGGAACTCCGAGGCCATATCTACTTCCACCGGAATCCTTGCCAGTCCTTCAAAGACATATTTACTTGTGTGTCCCACATGAGAAGCAGAACCGCAGGCTATGACCATAATCTTCCTGATATTCCGTATCTCTTCATCCGTCATACCCAGCTCTTCTATGACGATCTGGTTTCCTTTGATCCTGGGTGAAAAGGTATCTATAACAGCTTTCGGCTGCTCATACATCTCCTTCAGCATGAAATGTTCATACCCGCCCTTCTCGGCGGCGTTCACATCCCATTCGATCCGCACGGACTCCTTCGCGATCGGCTCCTCGTCCACATTGAAGAACTCCATAGATTCCCCCGTCATGCGGACGATCTCTTCGTTTTCAATAAAAAATACGTCCCTGGTATAGCGAAGAACCGCCGGAACATCGGACGCGATAATATTTCCTCCGTCTGTATGGCCGACGATCAGAGGACTGTCTTTACGCACTGCATAGAGTTCCTCCGGATGCTCTTTGAAGATGATCCCAAGCGCATAAGATCCTTCCATGCGGTGCATGATCTTCGTGATCGCCTGCAGCGGATTTCCCTGATAGTAACAGTCTAAAAGATGCGCGATAATCTCCGTATCCGTCTCGGATATAAACTGATATCCGCGTTTCTCAAGCTTCTTTTTCAGTTTCAGATAATTCTCGATAATCCCGTTATGAACAACGACGATACTCTTATCACTATTAAAGTGTGGGTGCGCGTTCGTATCCGACGGCGAACCGTGAGTCGCCCATCTTGTATGGCCGATTCCAAGCGTTCCGGGAAGAGTCCCTCCGTCATGCGTCAGCTCGCTCAATACCTTGAGTCTCCCCTTGGACTTTACCATGCCGATCTCGCCGTCGTTATATACCGCAATACCTGCAGAATCATACCCTCTGTACTCCAATTTAGACAAACCGTCCAAAAGAATCGGAGCCGCCTGCCGGTTTCCAATATACCCTACTATACCACACATAATCTCTACTCCTAACTTTCACTCTAAACTCTGGCTTTCCGTCCTGCTCGAAATTATAATTATGAGCAGGACGAATTGTACCATCGTGATGGGACATTAGTCCAGATCAATGAAATCCACCTGAAAAGTATCGTCTTTTTCCATATGCCCACGCTTCTTTTTCGGCTGACGACTCAACAGCTCATCCAGATCATCGATTGCTTCACCAGGTTCTTCTTCATCGTCTTTTTCTTCTATCTCTTCATATCCTATGCCGTCGTCGGAAGAAATGTCCTCATAATCATCAAATTCATAATCGTCATAATCGTAATCATCATCGTCGTATTCTTCAAAATCGTCAAAGATTCCTTCCTCCCTGAGATTCATGGTCTTCACCGGTACCCTCACGGCAGGTTGATCCTCTTTCTTCTTTGCAGAGGTTTTCTTTCCCTCCCCGAACGCTTCTTTTTCTTTTCTTTTCTTCACAGGCATATCTTCTTCGTCGTCTTCCGAATCAATACCATATTCCTCATACAGATCGTCAAGTTCTGCATTCCGATGGCTGAGCTTTATTCCCATTACGATCAAAGCCGTGACCAGGACGCCCATAAAAAGCAGGCCGACGATCAGGACAATATCCAGCATTTTCTCTGCAAACTGCAGAATCTTGCCCCAGATTCCTTTTGCCGCCTTCTTCTTTCCGGAATCTTCTGAAGAAGTCTGCGGAATGTATCTCTGATAAGTGCCGTCCACCGTATCATATTGATACAGCGCTTTATCACCGTCTGCATTCAATGCGTAGATGACATAATACTCCGCTTTGGTCGGATCCTGCCACGCCGTAAATTCTTTCCCGTTCAGAGTCAGTTTCGTCTCTTTATACGTGCTCGGAAGCTTCACGCTTCCGTCGTCTCTTAACACGACAAGATATCTGTCCGCGGCAATCTCCACTTCCTCGAAAGGAATGAATGAACCGTCGTCGCTGTTATACAGATAGAATGTCGGGTCTCCTCCGTTAAGCGGAGTAAGATATACTGCCGATTCTCCTTTTCCGGCCTGTTGTGTAACCGCCTCGCAGGTTACTCCTTCAAAGGCTATCTCGCTTCTTGCGAACCCTGACGGAATCAATGCGTCAGAGAATCCGCTCGTAATCTTATACTGTTGTCCGTCTACTTCCACCTGAGGCCCTTCTGCAGAGACTGTCCGCTGTTCTGTCTCGCCGCCTTCCTCTTCTTCTGTAATCAAAGAGGGATCTCCCGGCCCTATCGTAACTGCTGAACTTCCATTCGTAATCTCAAGCTTTGCGTCCGTCGAATCCGTCCCCGTCGACTGGGATACTTGTATATTCGCCGTCCCCTCCTTAAGCGCCTGGAATTTTAATTTAAACTCTATAGAAGCACTGGCCCCGCTTCCGGCTATGGTAATCGTCCCTTTACCGCCGGAGGCATAATCTCCGCTGATAAACCTCAGCATTTCCGGATCATAAGTTAAAGTTGCATCCAGAGTCTTGACATTAGACGCAGAAGACAGTTTTCCCGTAACTTCTACCTCAGCTCCGACCGTCGTAGACGGATCCGTAAAACGTAGTTCTCCCGACGCCGCGCTTACAGCCACAGGCATAACCGCGCACAGCATACATACTATAAACAATGAAAAAAATGCTTTTTGTATTCTTCTCATGTGGATTACCTCATTCTCTCTATTTCGATATTTCTGTTATATACCAGGCTGCTATTCTAATGCCGCCGGTATTACAGACCTCCGGTTCCTTCTCCGGCCGCGTTATCGATAGTTCCCGTATCCATACCGCCGGAATCAAGTTCTCCTCCGCCTCCTGTGTCCGTACCGTCTCCTCCTCCGGAAGACTCTGTCCCCCCGGCGTCCCCTGTTCCGGGAACCGGCGTCGGATCAATGGTTCCCGTATCGGTTCCGCCCGTACCGGTATCGGTTCCATAATCATTTCCGTAATCATTTCCGTCAGTACCATATCCATAACCGTTTCCGTAGCCGTTTCCATAACTGTTTCCGTAACTATTTCCGTAAGACTGACTCCCTGTTCCGGAATTTGAATAACTCTCTGCCGGCTGCTCCATAATTCCCTGATTCGACTCGCTCGGATCCGCCACTTTACTTCCTACTTTTGCCGTAATCTTATCGTCTATCGCCGCTACCGTATCCGACGGCGTGTAAGCGCTGCTCTCCCCGTAAAGGAATTTATGAAGCTTTTCTACGTTGCTTTCCAAAGTAACCGGAATAACAGAGTCTCCTATATTAACCAATTTATCCGTCGTCTTATCAAAGGGGAAACCTACCGTCTCACCCAGCCTATAATCAAAGGCGTCGATCGCATAATCCAGTATCTCCGTCAGTGTAAAATTCGTGGAAACTTCGGGAAATACCTTGTCAATAATCTCATTCAGCTTGGCGACCGACACTCCCTGAAGCTTCTCTACGATCTTCGTAAGCACGTCCCTCTGCCGTTCGGTTCTCCTGTAATCATCTCCTGTCGTATGTCGGATCCGGGCGTACGCCGTCGCCTGAATACCGTTAAGAACCTGAGGCCCAGGCTCGGTCACTCCCGGCGACGCTTTCCCCGTCACCTTCATAAGCTCCATCACATATCCGCATACATACGGGATCTCTTCCTCTTTAACGTCAATCTCAACTCCGCCCACCGCGTCTACCACATCGATCAGCGAATTAAAATTCACCGTGACGTAATGTTCGATATCCAGATCCAGGTTCTTATTCAACATCGCGATCGCATCTTCCGGACCTCCATATGAATACGCGGCGTTCGCCTTGTCCAGCGATCCTCCTCTTTGTTCTAACAGGGTATCCCTATAAACGGAAGCTATCCTCACCTCTAAAGTCTCCCTATTTAAACTGGCTACCATGATCGTGTCGCTCCGTGTGCCTTCCTCCAACTCATTATCCCTGGAATCCACCCCAAACAACGCGACATTCAGATATCCTGTACCTCTTTCCCTGTGCCTCTTCTCTTCCCCGGCCTGCACCGATACATTCAATTCCTCCGGGTTTAACTGTACCCGGTCTATCTTCGACAGCTTACTTGCCAGAATCCCAACTCCGGCCGCCGCAACAAACGCCACTGTTCCTCCGAGAATAATTCCGATCTTCTTCCCTATCGACCATGAAGCAAATCCTCTGTCCTTTGATCGACGTCCCCGCCTATAGTGTTTCTTGCCTCTCGCCATTATTCAATACCCTTTCTTAACAGCCCGATTTATGATAATACACTACATAATACTACCGCATTTTCCATAAAACTGCAACGAAAAATATATTTTTTCACTTTCTCATCCAATAGAGGCGATTTGCCGTACATTTTTCTATTACCCAGTACGGAAGTCTGCGATAATTAAGCCCCATCCGATACCCGGCGTATTTACATCCGCTCTGCCAGATAAGAGCCGGAATCAGACGCGCTTTTTTTCTTTTTAACAGATAGTATACCGTTTGCTTCACCATACGGATCCCTTCGCTCTCTGAACGGATCCCCGCAAAGACTTCCGGATGGTCCGCCTGAGACACCGCCAGATCAAAATTCCTTTTAAACTGCTGAATTCCCGTATAATTATGAGAATGGAAGACTTTTGCATTCGCGGCATACGCCGTCTTGTATCCTGCCTGAATCATGTGGGCGGCCATCACCATATCTTCATTAAATATAGTCTTCTTCGTGAATCCGCCCATCTCATCATAGATCTCTCTTCGGTAAGCCGCGCATACGTCCGAACAGAAGAATGCCTTAATCCCCAGTTCCTCTATATCTTCCTTCCCTTTGATTCTGCTTTCCTTCGGATAATTAAACTGCCTCGTACAGCGCTCGGCCGGACCGCACCCTTTCGCGGGCAGCTGGCGCGCGTAGGACACTCCCACGTCCTCTCTCTCCAGCAGAGGGCGTACCAATTCCCGAATCAATTCCCTGTCCGCCGGCACTGCATCCTGCGTCATAAAAACTACGATCCCGGCGTCGGATAATTGAAATCCCAGATCCCGCGTCCCTCCATGGTCGAACTCCTCCGGTTCGATATGTTTAACGGACACTCCCTCCAAAGTCTCTATCATATCCGGAAATTCTCCGGATTTTGTGTGGATAATATAGATCCTCCCAACCGGACGGCTCTGCTTTCTTAATCTTTCCAAAATCTTCATCAATCGTTCGTCCGGACGGCACACGGGAATTACCACGTCCACTCTAGGTTCCTTATCGCATCCCATTCTTGTTCTCCCTCTTTCCACACGTCTTATCTTTATCATATCCTACAAAGCAATACATCATTCCTGTCAGTACCAGCCAGAACCAGGTCGTCGGATTACTGAACCAGGTCGTAAAAAAAGCAAGTCCCAGATAGATTGCTATCTGCCCGTAGAACAGATATGCCGTCGGATTCGAACATCCCTTAATGCTCTTCCCGATTCTTCCTGCCGCGCCGCCTATCAATACTGCAAACAGAAACACTCCCAAAACGCCGAAATCATAATATGCGTCATAAAACATCGTCAGTGTCGTGAGTTCCGGCTTTGTAAGATATACCGTATAAGAAGTAAGCTGCGGAAACACAAACTTCAAACCCGTCAGCGCAAATACCGGAAATAACATCCGCATTCCAAAACTATGCTGATCCAGCTGCTCGACCATACAATTAAAATTTTCAAAATTATTCGCCACATACATATATGGCTGCGTAATGAAAATCGGCGTCTTCTCATACCTCATCTCAAAGATACCGTTGAGATAAGCCACGTCATGATGACGGAATACAGTCAATATCACGTAAACCGGTATCAGAGCCGCAAGGATCATTCCCAATGTCCGCAGACGAATACTTTGATAAACCATTACATATGTAACGACGGCAAATCCAACGGCAAATAAAAGCTGAAATCTTGATACACACAGAACCGGAACAGCTACAGCTTCTATATTCGCCGTCAAAAGCAATATCTTCTCTTTTCTTCCCTTTATATTGCCAACCTTAAGAAACAGAACGGTAATCGCAGGTATCAGTATACAGCTTATCGTAAAATAATGCACGCCTGATACATGAAAATGCGAATACGCATGCGGCTCTTTTGAAAACAACGGAATAAAACCTACCCTGACGGCTTCAAATATGAAGCATATCAAGGAAACTGCCGCAAGACCCGTAATACAAGCAAGAAGCCTCCCGGCCTGTATCTCATCTTTACACAATTCCCTTCGGACGGTCCTTTGTTTCTTCCCGCCCCATTCATACCCTATTCCAAATCCTATATAGATCAGAAAAAAACACAGCCATGTCACCGGCAGCCAGTCGCTCTGAAGCCTGCTGAGTTTCAGGCAGGCAATTCCCTGTCCTCCAACCCATGCCAACGTAAAGAGCGCCCTTAATTCCGTCAGATTCCCATCTTCTTTACTCCAATGTACGTACAGGCAGACCGCCTCCGCCATTAGTACAAGACCGGACAGATAATAAAGTTCGGCGCACGAAGCAATATAACTCACCAGAAAAGCAAGCGTATACACACCATATTCTCTTATGATCTCCCCCTGTTTCTTCATCTTCACAATCCTCTTCATCCACCGATTATCCGGCAGAGTCTTCTCTTGCGTCTTTCTTATTCTTATCGTATCCCACAAACCAATACATCATACCTGTCAGTATCAGCCAAAACCAGGTCGTCGGATTGCTGAACCAAGTCGTAAAAAAAGCAAGTCCCAGATAGATCGCCATCTGTCCATAGAACAGATAAACCACCGGATTACAATTCTTCTTGATAGCGCTCATCAACACCTTAGCCGCCATGCCTATCGCGAACGCAAAGAAAAAGATACCGAAAACGCCAAAATCATAATACGCATCGTAGAACATCGTAAGCGTCGTAAGTTCCGGCTTAATCAGAAATACTTCCGAAGCGGCAAGCTGCGGAAACAATCTCTTCAAACCGGTTAAAGCAAAGAACGGATACAACATCCTAAGTCCCCATGTATGCTCCGTAAGGCGAACTACCATATGGTTAAAATTTTCAAAATTATTCGCCACATACATATATGGCTGCGAAATGATCAGCGGCGTTTGACTGTATTTCATCTCAAAAACCTGGCTCAGATAAGACACGTCGTAAGAATGATGAACCACCGTCAGGATATAGACCGGAACCAGAAGCCCCAAAAGGATTCCCATCGTCTTAAGCCTGATCTTCTTATTCACCATAATGAATGTGACTACGGCAAAACCTACCACAAATACCAATTGAAACCTGGATACATAGAGAAGCGGCAAAAGCACCGCCAGAACATTCGCAGGAACCAAAAACAGCAGTCTCTTATTCCGGACCGACTCACTGACTTTGACATAAAGCACCGTGATCGCCGGAATCAGGATACAACTGACCGTAAAATAATGCAGTCCGGTCGCCCGATAATAATAGCTTCCATGCGTCTCACCTACAAACAAAGGAATATCATCCCCCACCGTCGCTTCAAAAAGGAAACATAATACCGAGACGACAGCCAGCATAACGATACACAGAAACAAACGTCCCGACAGGACGTCATCTTTCTTAAGCTCAACTTCTTCTACTTTTCCGTACTGCTGCCCCCACTCATATCCGATTCCGAATCCCAGATAAATCAGGCAGAAAGCAATCCATGTCATATAGTGCCAATCCGTCTGAAGCCTGCTGAGTTTCAGGCAGGCAATTCCTTGTCCTCCTACCCATGCAAGAGTGAACCATGCCCGCAATTCGATCAGGCTTCCCGCCTGTCTTACCAGATGTATATACAGATAAACGGCTTCTATGATCAGCAGCGCCCCTGACAACAGAGGAATCCCCGCCAGGGAAGAGACATAACTTGCCAGATACATCAGCATGTATGTCCCATATTCCATGATTGTATTACTGCGCACCCTCATTGTGAATATCTCCTTCAAACGTTGTATTATAAGCCTCCGCACTGTCCGAAACCCCGGTCAGATATATAATCGCGTCCCTGATATCACGCACTTTCTTCGAAGGTTCATAGTATTCTTCGCCAAAAAGAGACTGATGCATCTGTTCTACATTCTCAGCCAGATCAATCGGCACGACATATGCGCCGCTATGATTACGTACGTTCTCACTGGTAGTTACCTGATATGGGAATCCTCCTGTCTCAACCAACTCATAATCCAATACATTTGCAGCGAATCCCAGCATATCTCTGACCGAAAAACTCGTGGACACCATTGGAAAGACCTCGTCTACAATACTGTTCAGCGTCAGAAGATTCGCCTCTTTCGCCTTCTGCGCCACCTTATTCAGCACAATCCTCTGCCGCTCCGTCCTCTTAAAATCATACCCTTCCGTATAACGGTTCCTTGCATAGGCTACGGCATGTACTCCGTCCACATGCTGCGTTCCTTCTTTCACCTCGATATCTATGCACTCTTTCCCGGAAATCTCTGCCGTCTCAACCGCATACCGGTTACTCCAGTCAGCCTCTTCCGCCGTCATCTCTAGATCGATCCCTCCCAGGTTGTCGATCACATGAACCAACGCCGTAAAATTAACGCTTACGTAATTTTTTATATCCAGATCAAAATTACGGTTCAAGAGACTGATCGCCTCCTCGGGACCACCTCGATTATAAGCGGAATTCGCCTTCTCATACGACCCGTCTTTCTGTTCAAGCAAAGTATCTCTGTATACAGACAAGAGCTTTACGTCATTCGTCTCATTATTGATACTGGCTATCATGATACAGTCGCTCTGGACGCCGCCATCTAACTCGCCGTTTCTCGAATCAAGACCGAACAGAGCGATATTCGTATACGGTCCCGTATCCTGATAAGCTTCCAGCTTCTCCTCATTCAACACCTTAAAATCCATCTTGTCCAGTTTAAAAAAACCATAAGCGGCAACACACAAAACCAATAAGACAATAATCTCTGCGACCAGAATAATCATCCGTCTGCGGCGTCTCTTCTGCCTGATCCTCCTGCGCTCTCCATTACCCGTCCCGGTACGCCTCTTATCGTCTCTTTTATCTCGGTTTCTCTTGTCCTGTGTTCTTTTGTCATAATCTCTGCCGCTTCGGTTTCTTCTATCTGCTTTTTTATCGTTCCTCTTACTCATGTCCGTCTCCCTTTATACTATCTGCTGAGTACATTATATCAGCCAGTCTTCTTCCGGCAGACCACCTCGTCGACTGAAAAGATATCAGTATGCATTCTTATTCACAAATCCTTTAAAAAATGTCAGAAATATAATCTTAAAGTCAAATCCCAGCGTCCAATTTTCAATATAATACAGGTCGCACTCAATCCTCTTACGAATAGAAGTATCGCCTCGATATCCGTTCACCTGCGCCCATCCGGTAAGCCCCGGACGTACCTGATGCTTGATCATATACCGTGGAATCTCTTCTTTAAACTGCTCTACAAAATGCGGCCGCTCCGGTCTCGGACCCACCAGGCTCATGTTCCCCATCAGCACGTTAACAAGCTGCGGAAGCTCGTCTATACTCGTCTTACGGATGAATCTTCCGATAGGGGTTACCCGCGGATCGTTCTGAACCGTCCACTGTTTCTTCTCAGAAGACTGATCCTGGACCACCATAGAACGGAACTTATACATCCGGAACGGCCGGTTCTGCAGCCCGATACGCTCCTGGCTGTATATCAGCGGCCCCGGCGCCGTAG
>OFGB01000913.1_pt1 | contig 19711 bp, 24 predicted proteins | sample 1521491 | NCBI WGS metagenome assembly OFGB01 (sample SAMEA3504095, study PRJEB24116) | mouse gut metagenome | biome: mouse gut; feature: mouse-associated habitat; material: faeces | place: Denmark | collected 2011
ACTATTCATTATAAAACTTTTTTCGGAAAAAACAAGTAAATTTCCAATTTTAACATCGAGGAAACATTTTTATGCAATATGCATAAAAATATATGGAAAAAATTGTAACATTTGTGAACACTTATGGCGTAGGCTATGATAGTATAATAGCTGTAAAACCCCCCAATACCTTATATATATTTTTTTGTTTTACTATACCCCATAGTAAAATACCTTCTCCTAAAAGAAGCAGCGATTAAGCTGCTTTTTTTTTGCCTGTTTTTCGTCCCATGCAAATAAATTCCAAAATTTCCTCAAAATCAGGTATAAATCCGGAATTTACTCATAGAATTATATAATCAGTAAGTAACTGCATATGCTATGTTAAGGTAAATTTTTCTGGAGGGATTATATGAGGTATAAAAAAAGAGTGCAAAGCGCGCTTTTTGTGGCGCTTATGGCGTTTATCATGTGTTCGGCTCAGGTTAAGCTTTTTGCGGAAAGCGCGGATACGTTTGTAGCGCCGGAGTATGCGGCGTACTGTGAGGAAATCGGAGGCGCGTATGGGATTTGCCCGGAATTGTTGGAAGCTATTATGGAATCGGAGTCGTCGGGAAATCCCAGAGCCCAGAATGGGAACTGCAAGGGGCTGATGCAGATTAATATGCTGTACCATAAAGAGCGCATGCAGAAACTGGGAGTAACGGATATTTATGACGCAAGAGGAAATATTTTACTGGCTGCAGATTATTTGGCAGAATTGTTCCGTAAGCACGGCGATATCGGCACAGTGCTTATGGTGTATAACGGCAGCAGGGACGCCATTGGGCGAGGGAAACGGGCGGAATATACCGAATATGCCAGTAAAATTATGAAACGCTCGGAACAATTGGAGCGGCAGCACCGGAAATGATTGCGTTTCCGGTGTTTTTTTACTATAATGGGAAAAAGACTTTTATTTCAAAAGATTTGGATACGGAGGAAGTATGAATAGAACACCATATGAGGCAGCAGGATTTGCTTTCCCCAACGAAACTATGATGGAGAAAGCGTTAAAAGAGGCCGAGGGCATACGTTATGTGAAAAACAGCGCGGATTTGACCGAACCGCAGGTGGTTTATAAGGTTTACTGCCAGATGGTAGAGCAAAAGCTGTTTGAAACGCCGGTAGGATATGCCTTTTTGTATGAACTGCAGGATTATTTGTGGACGAACCCGTCCATATGCAACGAGGACATTCCGGCGATCCCGGTGATTGTCCGGGAAACGGCGCCCATGCGGCCAAGGATCCCCGTAAAACAGGATCAGCCCCAGAATGAGCAAAAGCCCAAAATCCAGGTTGTGCGCAAAACCGAAGTCAAACATCTGGATTACAAAATAAAGTTTCAGGCAGCCCGTACGTTCTGTATCGTACTGTTTTTGATTGTCGTCGGCATGTTTGCGGTTACGGCGACAAGCGGCAATATAAATATTCTCAATTATGAGAACGCCCTGATTGAAAAATATGAAAACTGGGAGACAAAACTAAAGGAACGGGAAGAGAAGCTTAAGGAGCGCGAACATGCGGCAGGACAGACTTCGGTTGAAATTAATACCCCCTGAAATTCATATTTTTTTCATAAATACCTGCTAACATAAGGAAAAAGAGAAGCGAGGAGCCCCAATGGAAAAAATTAAAGTATTAGTGGTAGATGACGAGAGCAGGATGCGAAAGCTGGTCAGGGATTTTTTGATCCGCGACAATTTTGAAGTGTTAGAGGCGGTGTGACTGGAGTTCAGACGTGTGCTCTTCCGATCTACAAAGAGATTGCGTTAATTATCCTGGATGTGATGATGCCTAAAATCAACGGATGGGATGTCTGCCGCGAGATACGGGAAACGTCAAAAGTCCCGATTATTATGCTGACGGCCAAAGGGGATGAAAACGACGAACTGCAGGGATTTGATCTCGGTGTGGACGAATATATTTCCAAGCCGTTCAGCCCGAGGATTCTGGTTGCGCGTGTGGGCGCGATTTTGCGCAGGGCTAATCGTGTGGCTGACGAAGAGTCCATAGAGATCGGGGGGATTGTTATGGATAAAGTGGCCCATCTTGTGACTGTGGACGCAGAGCGCGTAGAACTTAGTTTTAAGGAATTTGAGCTTTTGGCTTATTTTATTGAGAACAAAGGGATTGCGCTTTCCCGGGAGAAAATTTTAAACCATGTCTGGAATTATGATTATTTCGGAGATGCCAGAACGATTGATACGCATGTGAAAAAGCTGCGGAATAAGCTTGGGAAGCGCGGGGAATATATCAAGACGATCTGGGGGATGGGGTATAAGTTTGAGGTGAGCGAATAAAAGCGGGAGCTGCCGCATTAAGAAATACAACTACAAGATTTGGTATCATTTCCATTTACAAAATCTTGTATGTTTACTTCTTAATGCGGCAGCCCCTTTTTTTGTTTGGCCTGGCGGCGCAAATATTTTTGAAAATATCTATTGACAAAATAATATTATATAGCATATAATATAGAACATAAAATAATATTATACAGGTAAGGGGTGATGGAATGGCATTTGGAACAGGAGCAGCTCTGTTGGACGCGATTGTCCTTGCAGTTGTTTCCAAACAAGAAGAAGGAACTTACGGTTATAAGATTACACAGGATGTCCGTAAAGCCATTGACGTATCAGAGTCCACCTTATATCCGGTTTTAAGGCGCTTACAGAAGAACCAGAATTTAATTGTGTATGATGTGGAATGCGGCGGCAGGAACCGCAGATATTACAAGCTTACGGATATTGGCGCCGTAAAGCTGAACGAGTACCGCCGGGAATGGGCGGATTATTCGTCTAAAATAACAAAATTATTTTCGGGAGAGGAGTTAACATGAATCGAATTGGATTTTTACGGCAGTTAGAAGAACTGCTCCGGGATATACCGGACAATGAACGCCGGGAAGCCATGGAATATTATCGGAATTATTTTGACGACGCAGGTCCCCAGAATGAGGAGAAGATTATAGAGGAACTGGGTTCTCCCGCGAAGGTGGCGGAAAGCATCAAGAAAGATTTGTTTGGGGACACGTATCGTTCAGAGGATTTTGTCAAGCCGGATCCGGCTCCACGGGAGAATAAAACGGCCAGGAATTTATTGATTGCGCTTATTTTGATTTTTACATTCCCGCTTTGGATTGCGGTGTTTGCCGCATTGTTCGGGCTTTTGATGGGGGCGCTTGCCTGCCTGTTCGGGCTTTGCGTCTGCGTAGTGGCAGTTGTCGGAGTCTTTTTTGTGGCCGGGGTTGTGCTGGCCGGAATGGGAATATTTCAGATGTTTTCCGGGTTTGCGTCCATTGGCCTGATTCTCTGCGGGATAGGTCTGCTGCTTTTGGCGCTTGGCATGTTAGGAGTAATACTGACCGTATGGTCTGTCGGGAAATTACTGCCGTGGTCGGTGCGGGGAATCGTACGCGTTATAAAAAGGATGTTTCAGAGAAAGGGGGCCCCAATATGAAAAATTTTACAAAAGTCTGCTTGTGTGTCTGCCTGGCGTTCACCTGTCTTGCCGTTATCTGTTTATGCGCAGGTACGGCGCTTGGCGGCGGGCTGCACGAGGTGCGCCGTATGGCGGATAACGGTGAATTGGATATCGGGGATCTGCACATTGGGAAATGGTGGTTTTTTTGGGGGCCGATGAACCGTGAGGCGAAAGCGGCCAGGACACAGAACGGCGTGGTAGACGAAAAGTTTGCGGCGGATCAGGTTTCACAGTTATCGGTTGATATTAAGTACGGAAAAGTAGTGGTGGCAGACAGCGATTCGGACCAAATCGAAATTATAGTAGACGCGCCCAAACGCTATCGTTACGAATGCAAATTGGAAGACGGCTTGGCTGAACTGACTGACGAGACCGCGCATTCTATATGGAATAACGGTATCCTGTCAGAAGAAGGAATAAAGGTAACCATAGCAATACCAAAAGGGAAACGGTTTGAAGAGGTGACATTTAAAACAAATGCTGGTAAAATAGAAATATCCCATGCTGTTTCGGCAGATGAAGTGGAATTTGAAGTCGATGCCGGAGAACTTACGGCAAAGCAGGTTACGGCAGGAGATGATTTTTCGGCTTCTGTGGATGCCGGCCGGATTGAAATTTCAAGGTTTGATACGAATACGCTTGATATTGCCTGCGGGCTGGGTGAAGTGGAGCTGAACGGAAAAGTGCTGGAAGGGCTTGCGGCAGATTGCGGTATGGGACGTATCAAACTTGGGCTTGTGGGCAGGGAAGAGGATTATGATTATACGGTTTCCTGTGATCTTGGCTCGGTCACTTTAAATGGAAAAAATTATTCGGCTTTTGCCGAGGACAAGGAAATCTACCATGGCAGCGGCGTAGATGTTGAATTGAAATGCGGCATAGGGGAAATAGTAGTAGAGGTAGAGGAGGAATAGAAATGGATAAAAGATTATATAAATCATCGACGAATAAGGTATTATGCGGTGTCTGTGGAGGAATAGGAGAATATTTTAACATCGATCCGACGATTGTAAGGCTGTTGTGCATTGCGCTGATTTTTGGCTGGGGAAGCGGCCTGGTGGCGTATATTGTAGCGGCGGTAATTATGCCGGAAAGAGTCTGAGGGATTCCGTTTGAGAAGCTTTTGTTTCAGGCGGCAGGGTTTATACTTTCGCTGTTTTATTAAAACAGAATAAAAAACAGCGCTGGCAGCGGATTTTCGGATCGGCTGCCTTTGGCGCGTCAGGAGAGAAAATGGATCGTTTCATATATAAAAACGGAGCCGTCCTGCCGCTTGGCGACGGTAGTATCTGTTTAAAACAGATAAAAAGCCGCGACGGCAAACACATCCGCGTTTACCGAAAGCAGACGAAAAACGGGGAGAGCCAGCTGTGCATGGTTTCGGGAATAACCGGCAGCCAGGAGGCTTACCGTATGGCGGCCGTCGGATGGCTGCGCGAGTATGCAAGGGCCGCGCTTTCCGAAAAAGTACGGTATTATGGAGGCATTATGCAGGTATCTGTAAACCGGATTGCCATCCGGGAACAAAAAACACGCTGGGGAAGCTGTAGTTCAAAAGGCAATCTGAATTTGAACTGGAAGCTTGTGCTGATGCCGCATCGAATCCAGGATTATGTGGTGGTTCATGAACTTGCGCACAGAAAACAGATGAACCATTCTGTATTTTTTTGGAAAGAGGTGGAAGCAGTCCTGCCTGACTTCCGGGAACGCAAACAGTGGCTGCGGGAGCACGAGGGTGAATATATGCGTTATTAGAGATCTTTATGTTTGGCGGATGCCGGGAGGCGAAACGGGAGGACGGAGGACTGGGCGCTTGCGTCGGTCAGCTGCGGCGGGAAGAATGAGGATTTTGGGGCAAGCTACCGTTTACAACAGGGGCTGGTTGTGGGGCAGACGCAAATCCTTTTGGGAGGTAAAACGGATGATTCCGGAAAAAATGTGATATACGATGCAGTTAAAGGATTTGACCGGAGATATTCTGACGGTTTTATCTTATATGGTGAAGAACAAGACGCCGCAGTCCAATATGGAAAAGGTGTGCCTGTATGCGTTAAAGCTGCTGGAGTTTTCGGACGGGTATTACGACGCGGAATTTTTAAAAAAATTACAGGTAAAGCTGCAGCGCGGTATAGGGCTTGCCTCGTCTGAGGAAGAGCTGCTTGGATGCTGGCTTCGCATCCGGGGATGGTTTTAGAGGAGGTCTGCGAGATGTGCGGATATTATGATACCAGTTATTTTATTCGTGTGTTTAAAAAACAGATCGGGCTGTCCCCCGGCGAGTGTCGGGACAGCCTGCAAAATGGTAAAAAAGCCCAAAGGGACGAGTGAAAGAGGCGTTATTTACGTTATTGGCTACATAGAACGCAAAAGCCGCGTTGGTTCCATTTCAAAAATCTGGATGGAAGCCAGAAATGCGCTTGCTGCAGTAATACCGCTTACAAGCAGGATAAGTGATATTGCTGTTTGGATGGTAACTTCTCCGGAAAGCGCCACTTCATCAGAGGTTACCTTGTCCATTTCCGGGAACATGCCTTCCCTCAGCGATACGCGGTATGCTTCCTCCTGTGAATCCGGCGCCGTAAGCCGTTCTGCGGTATGGAAGCAGACAGACGCCAACGAGCCGGATAAAAAGACGGCAAGGGCCAGCGCTAACGTAGATATAGTCAGGCATTCCAGCAGCGTCTGTCCGACAATTTTATTCTTTTTTATTCCTATGGAAAGCAATATCCCAAATTCATGCATCCGTCCCCGAATAATCAGTTTCATCAGTAAAAAAAGAATGACCGCCGCGCCGCCTGTCGGTATCAATGTCGGTTCGCTCTTTTATTTGCCGAATAATAGAATCTGTTTTTTTGGGATCGTCTACAAAAAATATTACTTCCGGATAACCAATGTCAATGAGTTCGCCCTGCCAGTTGTCTTTTATGATTTTATCAATTCGTCCGTGTGTATCCTGATCTACATAAATATTATTTTCCATATAACCGTATTCGCTTGTCCAGCCAGAATCCTGCTGTGTAAAGTTCATATGGAACAGCCCTACAATTTCAAGTTCAATCGGCTCGTCCCATATCTTATGCGGCGTATTTGTCGGCTGGTAGAGCCCTTCTTTTACGTCAATTGTAATAGAGTCCCCTACAAAAAGTCCATTGCGTGCCGCCATTTCTTCTGAAATGACGGCCTGGGAGCGGTCGCTCTTTCTTAAGTTTCTGCCTTTGGATATTTCCAGGGCGCCTGTACGGAAATTTTTGCTTAATTCCCCGTCTGTACAGGAATAAGCCAGTATATTTTGCTTTAAGATTTCTAATTGCTGCTTTGTGAACGTTTCGCCTGGCGTGGTTTTGGCCCACATTCCGGGTTTTAATTTGAGATCGGTGCAAACGAGGTCAAATTCCCTTGGCAGCGTATAATTTGTAACGCCGTCCAATTCCAGTATTTTTTTAATTGTTTCATCTGTAATTTTTGTCCCGATATACGTACTGTCAGTATGGCCATTGACTTCTGTTACGCCTACATTTGCGGTGTTTTCGGTGTCTATCTGAAGGACGAACCCGGTTCCAAACGTCTGGCGCAGCCTGGCAAGTTCTTTGTTTGAGGCGTTTTTTAATGAGAAGGAAGCCAACAGAAAAACAGCCGTAATTACCAGACAGACGAACAAAAGCAGTGTCCGTCCTATTTTTCTGGTAAGATATAATCCTGTTCTTTTCCATATAGGCATATCAGATTCAGCTCCCTGTTATTCTTTGTGTTATCCGGCTAAACCTTTGCCGACGCCGGAAAAGCAGAAAAACCCATAAGCGGCGGCCTGCTTATGGGCAAAAGTAAAACGGAGAGTGTGGGATTCGAACCCACGTGCCCTGTAAAGGACAACCGCATTTCGAGTGCGGCTCGTTATGACCACTTCGATAACTCTCCAAACAATTCTTTATCCACTATAACATATTTTTTCCAAAAGTCAAGTCAAGAAGTGTTGTGAATACCCGAAAAATATATTATAATAAAATTTAACAGAAAAACACCCTCGGCAGACAGGGGGATACGCATTTCCTGTTCGCCGGGAGCAGCAACTTCACAACCAAAAAAACAGAAAGGATGGCAATACTATGAGGAAAATCGGTTTGTTGACAAGCGGCGGCGACTGCCAGGCGCTCAATGCTGCAATGCGCGGAGTCGTAAAGGGACTGAGCAATAATTTGGACGGGCTGGAGGTATACGGTTTTTATGAAGGCTACAAGGGGTTAATTTACGGGAAATACCGTCTTTTGACCTCTTCGGACTTTTCCGGCATCCTGACAAAAGGCGGCACGATTTTAGGATCCTCCCGGCAGCCGTTTAAGCTGATGCGCCAGCCGGACGAGAACGGGCTTGACAAAGTGGAAGCCATGAAGCACACTTATTATAAGCTGAACCTGGACTGCCTGGTGATTTTAGGCGGCAACGGTACCCAGAAAACGGCGAACCTGCTGCGGGAAGAAGGATTAAACATTATCCATCTGCCAAAGACCATCGATAACGATATTTACGGCACGGACGTTACGTTCGGCTTCCAGAGCGCGATCAATATCGCAGCCAATGCAATCGACCAGATCCACACGACAGCCGCGTCCCACAACCGCGTGTTTATTGTAGAAGTTATGGGGCACAAGGTAGGCTGGCTGACGTTATACGCAGGAATTGCCGCAGGCGCGGATATTATCTTAATACCTGAAATCCCGTATGACATTGATAAAGTGGCCGAAGCAATCCAAAAGCGTACCAAAGCGGGCAAGGGCTTTACGGTTCTTGCAGTGGCGGAAGGCGCGATTTCCAAAAAAGACGCGAAATTGAGCAAGAAAGAATATGTCAAAAAGATGGAGAAGTCGCCTTACCCATCCGTATCGTATGAAGTCGCGGCCCAGATCGAAAAGAAACTGGGAGTGGACACCAGAGTTACCGTGCCGGGACATACCCAAAGGGGAGGAAGCCCATGCCCGTATGACCGCGCGCTCTGCAGCCGCCTGGGAGCCGCTGCGGCACAGGCGATTATAGAAGAGGATTACGGCAATATGATCGCAATGAAAGGCAGCAAGACGACGCGCGTGCCGCTTGGAAAGGTGGCGGGCAAGCTGAAAATGGTAGAAAAGGATTCTCCGATTGTGCAGGAAGCCAAATTTATGGGAATCAGTTTCGGAGATTAACGTATAAAGTGAGGAAGAACCATGTCTTATACCGCGCTATACCGCAAATTCCGTCCCGGTGAGTTTTCAGACGTCAAGGGACAGGATCACATTGTGACGACGCTAAAGAACCAGATTAAGGCGGACAGGATTGGACATGCGTATTTGTTTTGCGGAACAAGAGGAACCGGAAAAACCACCGTTGCCAAGATATTTGCAAAGGCGGTTAACTGCGAAAGCCCGGCGGACGGCAGCCCCTGCGGGGAGTGCGCGTCCTGCCGGGCTGTTGCTGCGGGGGTTTCCATGAATGTCATTGAGATTGACGCCGCATCGAATAACGGCGTGGAAAATATCCGCGAAATCCGTGAAGAGGTTACTTACCGTCCCACAGAAGGAAAATATAAAGTTTATATTATAGACGAAGTGCATATGCTTTCCATAGGGGCGTTTAACGCGCTGTTAAAGACGCTTGAGGAGCCGCCGCCGTATGTGATTTTTATTTTGGCGACGACCGAGGCGCATAAAATCCCGGTGACAATTTTGTCCCGCTGCCAGAGATACGATTTTAAGCGTATTTCCGTTGATACAATCAGCGAAAGGCTGTATGAACTTTTACAGAAAGAAGGGGCGGATGCAAAAGAGGATGCGATCCGTTATATTGCAAGAGCCGCAGACGGCGCGATGCGTGACGCATTAAGCCTTTTGGATCAGTGCATTGCTTTTTACCCGGGGCAGAAGCTGACCTATGACGCTGTTTTGGATGTGCTTGGGGCGGTGGATACGGAGGTGTTCGGCGAACTGCTTGACATGGTGCTTGCGCAGGATGTGGCGGGGGCAATGGCCATGGTGGAAAGGCTTGTAGCCGACGGCAGGGAATTGGGGCAGTTTGCCCTGGATTTTGTCTGGTATTTCAGAAACCTGCTTTTGCTCAAATGTGCGGATGAAACGGCGTTTATGCTGGATATGTCTTCCGAAAACAAAAAAAGCCTGCGGGAAAAAGCGGGACGCATGGATACTGAAACCCTGATACGCTATATCCGTATTTTTTCCGAACTGTCCGGCCAGCTGAAATATTCTTCGCAGAAGCGCGTGCTGCTTGAAGTCGCCCTGATTAAGCTTTGCAGGCCGCAGATGGAACAGGATTACGGTTCCCTGCTCGGCCGGATAGAACAGCTGGAACAAAAGGCCGAAGCAGGAGTTTTGGTTTCCTCCGCGTCGCCTTCGGCGGCGCCAAAGACGCCGGAGGTGGAGGAGGCGCCAAAGGCGGTTCCTAAGGCTATTCCGGAAGAAGTCAGGGAGGTTGTGAAAAACTGGAGGGATATCGTATCCGGGATGCCCGGGCTTTCCAGGACGTACCTGTCCAAAGCAAGGCTGTCGTTGGGCAGGGGCAATGAATTACTGCTGGTATTTGAAGACGTGATGGCCGCGGGATATTTTGGCAGGGAGGAAGAACACAGGCTGTTAGAAGACACAATTGCGCAGTTTATCGGCAGGCAGGTGGAAGTTGTTGTGGAAGAAAGCGGCGGCGGCCGGCCGTTTGAAGAGGATCACGTAGATCTGGAGCAAGTGATAAATATGGACATTACCTATGAGGATGAATAGAGGCCGATTGGCAGGAAAGGAGCAAATAAAAATGGCAAGAAGAGGCGGTTTTCCGGGCGCAATGCCGGGGAATATGAATAATCTTATGAAACAGGCGCAAAGGATGCAGCGCCAGATGGAAGAGGCGCAGAAAGAGCTGGAAGAAAAGGAAGTAACGGCTACTGCGGGCGGCGGCGCAGTTGAGGTGACGGTATCCGGCAAACGTGAAATCACCAAAATTAAATTATCGGAAGAAGTTGTGGATCCGGACGATATCGAGATGCTTGAGGATCTGGTTATGGCGGCTGCCAACGAAGCGTTCCGCAAGCTGGAAGAAATTTCCGCGGCTTCCATGTCCAAAATTACCGGAGGGATTGGCGGCGGTTTAGGCGGCATGCCATTCTAGGGACGGGGCGGATATGGATTACTACAGCCGCCAGATAAACCGCCTGGTAGAAGAACTCTCCCGCCTGCCCGGTATTGGGACGAAGTCCGCGCAGCGTCTGGCGTTCCATATTTTAAATATGCCAAAGGACAATGTACAGGGGCTTGCCTTAGCTATTACGGAGGCCAGGGAGAACGTCCGTTACTGTAAAGAATGCTGTACGCTGACCGACGATGAACTCTGCCCCATCTGTAAAAACAGCGGCAGGGATCACCGTACCGTAATGGTAGTGGAAAACAGCAGGGATTTGGCCGCCTATGAAAAAACAGGCAAATATGAAGGGGTTTATCATGTCCTGCACGGCGCTATATCCCCCATGCTTGGAATCGGGCCCGGCGATATACGTTTAAAAGAACTTTTGGTGCGCCTGCAAAAAGATGTGGAGGAAGTGATTATCGCCACAAACTCGAGTCTTGAGGGGGAAACTACAGCTATGTATATCAGCAAACTGATTAAGCCTGCCGGGGTGAAAGTGACGCGGATTGCCAGCGGCGTACCGGTTGGGGGAGATTTGGAGTATATTGACGAGGTGACGCTTTTGCGTGCGTTGGAAGGCAGAAGGGAATTATGATAGGAGAATGGAAAAGCGCGTTGGATTTTAGAATCCGGCGTGTTTTTTTGTCGAAATGTTCTAAGAACCGCTACCAAGGATTTGCAAAAAATTCGGGCTGCATATGATAGAGTATCCCAAAGAAATGCAGAAAGAAGGGGTAGCACATGATCGAAATCGTACAGCACACAGAAAAAAACGCAGAAGGAAAACTTCCTAAAAACATACGCCAGATTGGAAACCCGGAAAAGGATTTCCGGATTTACATGGAAGACTACGTTTATACATATCTGCATCCTGCGCAAATATATACTGTGGCGGATTGCCAGGGATCCGTGGCGTTTGGCGCGCAGGAAGAGATTTTTCCAAGGCTTTTGGCTCTGGTGGGGGAAATCAATCATTTTTCCAACCGCAGCTGCGCGTTCATCTGTGGGGCGATTGAGGTGGAATACGACCCTTTTTCGGAAGCGATGCCGGAATTAAACGACGATACTTTAAGGCTGATACATAAAGAACTGCAGCGGTTTTTCGGCAAGTCTGAAGTGGTTGGCTGGGCGTTAGATCTGCCCGGCAATGCGCTTGAAATTACGCCGGAGATGGAAGCGGTGCACCGAAGCCATTTCATCAGCCCATACCAGTTCTTTTTTTTGATGGATTCCAGGGAGCGTGAAGAGGCGTTTTATGTCTGGCGGGGAGGCCGGCTGTCCCGTAAGGAAGGCTATTTTATTTATTATGAAAAAAACCCGGGTATGCAGGAATACCTGATCAGTAAGCGGGAATCGGCGTTTGGAGAAGCTTCGCCCACAGAAAGAAACGAGGACAGGGCGGCTCAGAATTACCGGGCAATGATGCTGGAAAAGAAGGAAAAGAACGAAAAACAGGGGACAGGCCTTTTGTCTTATCTGACGTCTATTTTGATGGTTCTGGTACTTTGTACGGTCAGCGTACTTTTGCTTGGGAACATCCGCCAGATGGAACAAATGGAGCAGACCATATCGGTTATGTCAAATGCCATGGAAACCACAGAGCAGGAAAAAGAGAATGTGAAAAACCAGGTTCCGGTAGAAACGGTCAGCGGAAACGTCCTACCCCTGGAAGAACCCAAAGAAGAAGTCGCGGCTGCGCTCGCGCAGTTCAGCGGTGAAAGCGGCGTGCAAAAAGAGCCGCAGGCCGAAGAAACGGATCCTATCGTGCCGCCGCAGGAAGAACCCGAAGTAAAAGAGCCGGAAAGCGGCAGTGAAACCGCACAGAAACCCGAAACGGACGACGAAGCCGGGCAGCAGCCCCCGGATCAGGAGGTACAGCCGCAGGAAACGGACGAAGGGCAGGAGGCCCCGCCGGCGCAGACAGAAGGGGAACAATACCAAACCCAGGGGTATTATATTGTGCAGCAGGGAGACAGCCTGCGCCAGATTTGCTATAAAATATATCAGGATTACGCTATGATAACCCCACTGTGCGAAGCAAATGCAATTACAGATCAGGACTATATCTATGTAGGGCAAAGGCTGGCGCTTCCATGACTTTAGGGATGGAAGAAAATACGAAAATTGGTAGCCGCAAATCGAATTAGTGTGCTATAATGGAAAAACGGCAATAAAACAGCGCAGGCTTATGTACAAAAAGGAAAAGTAATATGGCAGACATAAGAAAACAGAATTTTCGTACCGTTAAAACAGACGTAGCGGAACTGGAACAAAAAATCCATAAGCACAGGAAAAAGATAGTGATCCGAATCGCTGTCCTTTCCGTCCTTGTTTTGGTTTTGACCGCATCCGCAGGAATCTATTACAACTTAAAAGAGTATACAGGCTATGAGGTGCGTTTGGAAATAGAACGAAGCGACAGTGAAGCGACAAAGTATGAAAGTTATGCGGGGAATATCCTGCGTTACAACAATGACGGCGCGTTCTATCTGGATGCTTCGGGCAACCTGATCTGGAACCAGGCATTTGAGATGCAGGAGCCGGCAGTGGACATCTGCGGGAACTATGCAGCGGTTGCGGATTTGCGCGGAACACAGATATATATTATGGATACTGCGGGGACGCAGGGAGAGGTTTCAACCGTGAAGCCGATCCAGGCCGTATGTGTTGCGAGGCAGGGGACAATTGCCGTATTGACGCAGGAAAACGGTACAAGCTATCTGGAACTGTATAATAAAAGCGGAGAAAATCTGGCGTCCGGCCAAATCCACATCACAAACAGCGGATATCCGTTAGATATCGCCCTTTCCGGGGACGCGACAAAGCTGGCGGTTTCCGTTCTGGATATCAGCAAGGGAAAAGCCCAGACGACCGTTTCTTTTTATAATTTTGCTTCCGTCGGCCAGAATGAGATTGACAACATGGTAGGAACCTACTCGTATCCCGACACCATAATCCCCCAAATCAATTTTATTTCCGATAACGGGATGCTTGCATTCGGCGACAACAGGATTATCCTGTTTGAAGGAGCGCAGAAACCGGAGGAGTCCTTCGTACAGGAAATCAAAGAAAAAGTAAAAAGCGTGTTTTTCAACACGGAATATTACGGCCTGGTCTACGACGCGCCCAAATCCCAGGACAGCTGTAAAGCAGAGATTTATGATATGAAAGGGAGGCTGCGCCTGGAACAGAATTTTAAAATGTCTTACCGGGACATTGAATTTTTAGAAAACCATGAAATCTGTATCCGAAATGAAAACGAATGCCAAATTTATACGCTAAGGGGCGTAAAAAAGTTTACATATGAGTTCGACGACACACTGTATAAGGTGTTTTCAGGCGGGAGCGGCAGAAGATATACCTTTATTTTAGATGGGAAAATGGAAAAAGTCAGGTTAAAATAAAGAAAGGGAGCTATGAACGGATTAGAAATAACAGTACTTTTAATACTTGCAGCCAGCGCGTTTATGGGCTGGCGGACCGGATTTTTACGCGTTTTGTACTCGCTTTTGGCGTGGACGCTGGCGCTTACATTTGGAACCTGGGCCACGCCCCACATAGCGTCATATCTGGAACAAAATACAGGCATACAGGCCGCCTTACAGTCCCAGTGCGCCGATTACCTGCAAAAACTGGCGGAACAAAAAGCCGATCCTGCCGTCTCTTTGTTTGGGACGATTTTGGGCGATGCGGGAATATACGACACCATAGCCGCAGAAGCCGCGGGTTTTCTAATCAATGGAATCTCCTTTTTCCTGGCAATCGTCTTGGTGGGAATATTGATGCGCCTGGGGCTGTACGCATTGGACGGGGCTTCCCATCTTCCGGTGATAGAAGAAACCAACAAAGCCCTCGGAGCCGCAGCCGGGCTTTTCAAAGGGCTTATCATTACCTGGATCCTGTTCTACCTGATTACGCTTTTTGGCGCTACCGAAACGGGATCCAGGCTATTATCTTATATAGAAGAAAGCCCCTTCCTGAGTGCAATCTACAATTATAATATTTTATTGCAGCTTATCATGAAATTCTTATAACGAAAGCGCCCGCCCTGTCCGAGGTCAACCTCCTTTGCTGCTCAGCGGATTGCTTAGCCCTTCAAAAAACGGGCTGTTGTCCGGAGCGGCTTTATCGGACTTGCTGTAGAAGCTTTGCTGCCGCACGGCTTCTTTGCGCGGCTTTTCTTCCCTGTTTGTTGGGACTTCGGAATGCTGCCTGTGGCAGTTTGAATCTGCGCATTTTGTTGGATCGTCCATACGTACCTCCTGAATCAATTATCTTATTTTTCTTTCTTATTCTGTATGTTTTCCTGCAAAAATATTCAAGAAAACGGCTTGACAAAGTAAAAATTCGCCGATATAATAATTTAGCGTGTATACAACTGCGCAAAACTCGAATGATATCACAGGAGGTGAAACAAATGCCAACATTTAACCAGTTAGTAAGAAAAGGACGTCAGACATCGGTAAAGAAATCCACAGCTCCCGCTCTTTTGAAAGGATACAACTCCTTAAGGAAGAAAGCGACCGACACTGCGTCACCGCAGAAGAGGGGCGTGTGCACAGCCGTAAAGACAGCTACTCCGAAGAAGCCGAACTCAGCTTTGAGGAAAATTGCCAGGGTACGTCTTTCAAACGGAATCGAGGTTACCAGCTATATTCCGGGTGAAGGCCACAACCTGCAGGAGCATAGCGTTGTCCTTATCCGGGGCGGCAGGGTAAAAGACTTGCCAGGTACAAGATACCATGTGATCAGAGGTACGCTTGATACGGCCGGTGTTGCGAACAGGAAACAGGCCCGTTCCAAATACGGCGCAAAGCGGCCAAAAGACGCTAAGAAATAAGAACTGGCAGCAATAGTATCACAAACAGATCTAAAGGTTAGTGTTGGGATTATGCTTCACATTTGAAGGGCTGCCCTTACCCGTGCCCACTGGCACGGCATGCTTTGCAAAGGGCGATAGATTTCCGCACGAAACACATTAGAGGACACATGTGAGTACCGTTGAATTAATCAGCAGAAACAGTGAAATTTTATCAGAAAAATGATTAAGGAGGGAAGTACCGTGCCACGAAAAGGACATACTCAAAAAAGAGACGTTTTGGCAGATCCGTTATACAACAACAAAGTGGTCACCAAACTTATCAACAACATTATGTTGGACGGTAAGAAAGGCGTTGCACAGAAAATTGTATACGGGGCTTTCGCTAAAGTAGAAGAGAAAACAGGCAAACCGGCCCTTGAGGTTTTTGAATCATGTATGAATAACGTTATGCCTGTACTGGAAGTAAAAGCAAGGCGTATCGGCGGCGCGACCTATCAGGTGCCGATCGAGGTAAGGCCGGACAGGCGTCAGGCGTTAGCGCTCCGCTGGCTGACCGCATATTCCCGTAAAAGGGGCGAGAAGACCATGAAGGATCGTCTTGCAAACGAAATTATGGATGCGGCAAACAATACGGGCGCATCCGTTAAGAAAAAAGAAGATATGCACAAAATGGCAGAAGCAAACAAAGCATTTGCTCACTACAGATTCTAGCAGGTCTGTGGCATAGCTGCTTATTTGACAGAAATTAAGGAGGGAAATCCTTTGGCTGGAAGAGAATATCCACTGGAGAGAACCAGAAACATCGGTATTATGGCCCACATTGACGCGGGTAAGACTACGCTTACAGAGCGTATTCTGTATTATACCGGTGTAAATTATAAAATTGGCGATACTCATGAAGGAACTGCCACAATGGATTGGATGGAGCAGGAGCAGGAAAGAGGTATTACCATTACTTCGGCTGCCACCACATGCCACTGGACGATGCAGGAAAACTGCAAGCCCAAAAAGGGCGCGTTAGAGCATCGTATCAATATTATTGATACGCCCGGGCATGTTGACTTCACGGTTGAAGTTGAGCGTTCACTTCGCGTGCTGGACGGCGCTGTCGGCGTATTCTGTGCAAAGGGCGGAGTAGAGCCTCAGTCAGAAAACGTATGGCGTCAGGCTGATACGTACAATGTACCGCGAATGGCATTTATCAACAAGATGGACATTCTGGGGGCTGATTTTTACGGGGCTGTAGAGCAGATCCGCAATCGGTTAGGGAAGAATGCAATTATTCTTCAGCTTCCGATTGGCAAGGAAGATGAATTTAAAGGAATCATCGACCTGTTTGAAATGAAAGCCTATATTTACAATGACGATAAGGGCGAAGACGTTTCTATCACCGATATCCCGGATGATATGAAAGACGACGCCGAATTATACCGTACAGAGTTAGTTGAAAAAATCTGTGAACTCAATGACGATTTGACGCTTATGTACCTGGAAGGGGAAGAGCCTTCGGTAGAGGAAATGAAAAAGGCTCTGCGTACAGGGACGTGCGAATGTACGGCAGTCCCGGTTTGCTGCGGTTCCGCATACCGCAACAGGGGCGTTCAGAAGCTTCTGGATGCCGTTTTGGAATATATGCCGGCTCCGACTGATATCGCATCTATCCAAGGTACGGATTTGGACGGCAATGAAGTAGAACGGCATTCGTCCGACGACGAACCGTTTTCCGCGCTGGCATTTAAGATTATGGCAGACCCGTTTGTCGGGAAGCTGGCATTCTTCCGCGTATACTCCGGTACTATGAAATCCGGCTCCTATGTATTGAATGCGACCAAAGGCAAAAAAGAGCGTGTTGGGCGTATCCTGCAGATGCATGCAAACAAGCGGCAGGAGTTAGACGTAGTATATTCCGGTGATATTGCGGCTGCGGTAGGTTTTAAGTTTACGGCAACCGGCGATACCATCTGCGACGATCAGCATCCGGTTATCCTGGAATCCATGGAATTTCCGGAGCCGGTTATCGAACTTGCAATTGAGCCGAAGACCAAAGCCGGGCAGGGCAAAATGGGAGAAGCTTTGGCAAAGCTTGCCGAAGAAGACCCGACCTTCCGCGCTCATACGGATCAGGAGACAGGACAGACCATTATTGCCGGCATGGGCGAGCTGCACTTAGAGATTATCGTAGACCGCCTGCTCCGCGAATACAAGGTAGAGGCAAATGTAGGCGCGCCTCAGGTTGCTTACAAAGAGACATTTACCAAGGCTGTGGATCAGGAATACAAATATGCGAAACAGTCCGGCGGACGCGGACAGTACGGGCATTGTAAAGTCCGTTTTGAGCCGATGGACGCTAACGGGGAAGAATTATACAAATACGAGTCCGAAGTAGTCGGCGGTACGATTCCGAAGGAATATATCCCGGCAGTCGGCGAAGGTATCGAAGAAGCAATGAAAGCCGGTATTTTGGGCGGCTACCCGGTAGTCGGCATCCATGCGGTTGTATACGACGGTTCTTACCATGAGGTCGATTCCTCCGAAATGGCATTCCATATTGCAGGATCCATGGCGTTTAAGGAAGCGATGAAGAAGGCGTCTGCAACGCTGCTTGAGCCGATTATGAAAGTAGAAGTGACCATGCCGGAAGAATATATGGGCGATGTCATCGGTGATATCAATTCCAGGCGCGGTCGTATTGAAGGAATGGACGATCTTGGCGGCGGTAAGATTGTACGCGCGTTTGTACCGCTTGCAGAGATGTTCGGTTATTCTACAGATCTGCGTTCAAGAACACAGGGACGCGGAAACTACTCCATGTTTTTCGAAAAATATGAGCCGGTACCGAAAAATGTTCAGGAAAAGGTGCTCAATTCCAAAGAAAAATAGGGAAAATAGCTTGAAAAACCTGTTCATGTCTTATATAATCAGAGATAACCGAGCGTAAAGCCACGGATTATCCGGAACAAAACAATTGCCCGGACAGAGGGCAGAATATGAAGGAGGATGTTTTAAAATGGCAAAGGCTAAATTTGAAAGAAACAAACCACATTGTAACATTGGAACCATTGGTCACGTAGATCATGGTAACATTAACGGCTGCTATCACAAAAGTACTTTCCGAAAGAGTTGCCGGTAACACAGCTACAGATTTTGAGAATATCGACAAGGCTCCGGAAGAGAGGGAGCGTGGTATCACGATTTCAACCGCTCACGTTGAGTACGAAACAGATAAAAGGCATTATGCACACGTTGACTGCCCGGGCCATGCCGATTATGTAAAGAACATGATCACCGGCGCTGCGCAGATGGACGGCGCTATCCTCGTAGTAGCTGCTACAGACGGCGTTATGGCTCAGACAAAAGAGCATATCTTGCTTTCCCGTCAGGTAGGCGTACCTTATATCGTAGTATTCATGAACAAATGCGATATGGTAGACGATCCGGAGCTGCTTGAGTTAGTAGAAATGGAAATTACAGAGCAGTTAGAAGAGTACGGTTTCAATGACTGCCCGATTATCCAGGGTTCCGCATTAAAGGCTCTTGAAGATCCGAACGGCGAATGGGCAGACAAAGTTATGGAACTGATGGCAACAGTTGACGACTATATTCCGGATCCGGAACGTGCAACAGACAAACCGTTCCTGATGCCAGTCGAAGACGTATTCACGATTACAGGCCGTGGTACGGTTGCTACCGGTAGGGTAGAAAGAGGAACGCTTCATCTGAATGAGCCGCTTGAGATCTTAGGCGTAAAAGAAGATGTACAGACGACCGTTGTAACCGGTATCGAAATGTTCCGTAAGATGTTAGACGAAGCTCAGGCTGGTGATAACATCGGTGCGTTGCTTCGTGGTATCAACCGCGATCAGATCGTACGTGGACAGGTTCTTGCAAAACCGGGTTCCGTTACCTGCCACAGCAAATTTACTGCTCAGGTATACGTTCTGACCAAAGACGAAGGTGGACGTCATACACCGTTCTTCAACAACTACCGTCCGCAGTTCTATTTCCGTACCACCGACGTAACGGGCGTTTGCCAGTTACCGGGCGGAACAGAGATGTGCATGCCTGGCGATAACGTAGAGATGACAATCGAATTGATTCATCCGGTAGCTATGGAGCAGGGTCTTACGTTTGCTATCCGTGAGGGTGGACGTACTGTTGGTTCCGGCAGGGTTGCGACTATCATCGAGTAATTATAATTTATTCAGTAAAATCAAGGCTTTCGGGGATTTC
>OFGB01000918.1_pt1 | contig 19610 bp, 13 predicted proteins | sample 1521491 | NCBI WGS metagenome assembly OFGB01 (sample SAMEA3504095, study PRJEB24116) | mouse gut metagenome | biome: mouse gut; feature: mouse-associated habitat; material: faeces | place: Denmark | collected 2011
TGCCGTCCGGCTTCATATTTAAGGAATTAAACGGATAGGATTGTCTGAGGTAATGATTTTTGTTATAGTTGTAGAAACAGGGGAAAGACAGCAAAGCCTGCATCATCCCTGGGAGCATGGAGGATAAATTCGCAAGATGAGGGTAAGGGTAATCTATCTGGCGGCCGGGAACAGCCGGCGTTTTGGTTCTAACAAGTTGTTGTATGAGGTGGACGGCAGGCCGTTGTTCTGTCATCTGTTAGAACGTCTGATCCGTATCTGCGGGCGTCACAGGGAGTGGGAAGTGATCGTGGTAACGCAGTATGAGAGCATCTATGAGACAGCCCTGGAGATGGGGGCAAGGTGCGTGCTTTCCCCCAAGAGCCGTAAAGGAGCGTCCTATTCTGTGAGGGCAGGGCTTCGCGCGGCGTTGGAAGCGGGAACGGAGCAGGCGGAGGGAGAAGATCGTACAGGAAGTGCTTGTGAAGGAGCAGATGCCTGTGCATTTTTTGTGGCTGACCAGCCGTATTTGACGGAAGAGAGTGCGGAAGGATTTCTGGAGGAAATGGAGAGAAAAAGGGCTGGTCTTGGGTGTGCGGCGTGCGGTGGACATCGGGGGAATCCGGCCTGGTTTTCCCGACAGTATTTTGCGGAGCTTGACGGGCTTACGGGCGATCGGGGAGGGAAGGCGGTCTTAAACGCACATCCCGAAGAGATCCTGAGCTTTCCGGTTTCGAAGGAGCGCGAACTGGAGGATATAGATGTACCCGGAAGCATAGTAAAATCAGCTTGCACATTTTCCCAAAGGAATATAGAATAGGTGATAGAAAGAGTAGATGCAGGCATGGTGATGAAGATACTGAGAGAGTGTACGGATGATTGACAATATTATGACGGCAGAACAGCAGAAGGCTGTGGGACGGCTTAGAGAAGCATTGGAAGATTATAAAGAAGATATCTGCGGCGATTCATTTTGGGAAGAGCTTTTGTGGGATACCCTGCTTCAGTTTCAGGGACATCCTTTTTATACTGCGAAGAATCTCGAATTTTTTTATTATATTAAGGGGAATGAGATGTTCGTTACACGGAAGGACAAGTCCATAACCAGAGCGAGTGTGATGATGGCATTCCATAAGGTGCTCAAGCTTGACCGGGTGGTGCAGGGCCCGAAGAAGTTAGGAACCTTCGGGGCCAGTTATCTGTACCCTGTGTTCATACATATCAGTGTGATAAAGAGCAAGGGGCACATGTGATAGGATCGTTTCATACTAAGAAATACAATTTTTGCGGATGCAGACAGTTTACGGAGGAGAGATATGGGCGGATTTGTCGTGTTGGAGGACGTTAAGAAGAGATACCGTATGGGAGAAGTGGAGATCATGGCGGCAAACGGGATTGATTTTGAGATTGAAAAGGGTGAGTTTGCCGTGGTGGTAGGGCCGAGCGGGGCAGGAAAGACGACGGTACTGAACATACTCGGCGGTATGGATACGGCGTCGGAGGGAAGGGTGATCGTGGACGGGCAGGATATCACAGCATATTCGCAGAAGCGTCTCACGGCGTACCGGAGGGATGATATCGGTTTCGTATTCCAGTTCTATAATCTGATCCCCAATCTGACTGCGCTTGAGAATGTGGAACTGGCGTTGCAGATCTGTAAGGATCCAATGGACGCAAGAGAGGTGCTTGGGGAAGTGGGACTTGGAGAGCGTCTTGATAATTTCCCGGCTCAGCTTTCAGGGGGCGAGCAGCAGAGAGTGTCGATCGCGAGGGCGCTGGCGAAGAATCCCAAGATCCTGTTATGCGACGAGCCGACGGGGGCGCTGGATTATAATACAGGAAAGGCGATTTTGAAGCTTTTGCAGGATACCTGCCGTCTTAAGGGGATGACGGTTATCCTGATCACACATAATTTGGCGATCGCACCGATGGCGGACCGGGTGGTAAAGATTAAGAACGGACGGGTATCAGATATCCTGCGGAACCGGCATCCAGTACCGGTGGAGACGATAGAGTGGTAGACAGAGATTTCGATAACAGTGACAGGACATACAGGAGAACGTGATGAGAAGGACGGCAAAAAAGGCGGGACGGAAGATAAAGAATGCCGCGAGAAAAGATTTTTATATGGAGATCAGAAAGAGTAAGGGCAGATTCCTGTCGATTCTTTTTATTGTTGCGCTTGGAGTTGCGTTTTTCTCCGGAATAAGAGCGGCGGAGCCGGATATGAGGCTGAGCGGGGATTCGTATTTTGATGAGGCTGAGCTTATGGACATCAAGGCGATCTGTACCTACGGTGTCACGAAGGAAGATATCCGGGCCATGGAAGGCATTAAGGGCGTTGCGCGGGCGGAAGGAGCGTACAGCGCTGATTTTCTCTATAGTACGGCAGATGAACAGCAGGTCCTTCATATCATGTCGCTTCAGGAGAAAATGAACCGGGTGACGGTGAGCAAGGGGCGTCTGCCTGAGAAAGCGGGAGAGTGTCTGGCGGATGACAATTCTGAATTCCGGATCGGGGATAAGATTGAGCTTAGTTCCGGAACGGATGATGATATCCGGGATACGCTTAAGACGGATATACTGGAGGTTGTGGGGCTTGGGAACAGTCCCTGTTACCTGTCTTACGGAAGAGGCAGTTCGACGGTGGGGGACGGGAATATCCAGGCATTCCTTGTTGTGCCTGAGAGAACCTTTGATATGGAGGTGTATTCTGAGGTCTATCTCCAGGTGGAGGGCGCGAAGGCAAAGCTTGCATTTACTGATGCATACGATGACCAGATCGAGGCTGTTCTTGAGCGTGTCGAAGAGCTGGCGGATGACCGTGCCGTGGTACGCAGAGACAGTTTGAAGGATGAGGCGGATGAGAAGCTTAAGGAAGCGAGAGAAGAGCTTGAGGAGGGAAAAGCAGAGGCGCAGAAGGAGCTTTCGGATGCCGCCCGGAAGATAGAGGATGCCGAACGACAGCTTGCGGATGCGAGGGTGCAGATAGAAGACGGCAGGAGGCAGATTGCCGACGCCAGGTCTACCCTGAATTCCAAACAGAAGGAGCTGGATTCGGCACAAGCGGAATACCGGTCGGGGCTTGCACAGTTGAAGGAGGGCAAGACGGCGTATGAGCAGGGGCTTGCACAATACGAGACGGCAAGACCAGAGGCGGAGGCACAGGTTTTGGCAGGCAGGCAGGAGCTTGCCGGGCTGCAAGCGCAGATTACGGCGGATGAGCAGGATTATCAGACGGTCCTTGGGCAGATTGAGGCGTTGAAAGCACAGATCGAGGCTGTCAAGGCGCAGGGAAGGACGGCCGGACTTCGAAGTGTATCGGGAGGGACGGTTGCGGCAGGAGGCCGGATGGGAGAGGCAGATACGCCGGATGCCTCCGGAGATGTTGAGATACCGGATAATCCAGGAGAGACAGATACGCCGGATGCCCCTGGAGATGACGATGTACCAGATCCCCCCGGGGAGGACGAGGGGCCGGATGATCCGCCGGCAGAGGTCCCGGACGAACTTATAAAACAGCTTGCCGAACTTGAGGGGACGGCGCAGATGCTTGCGATGAAGGTGGAAGGCGAAAGGCAGGCGTATACAGCCGGAACGGCCAGGCTTGATGCAAGCCAGAAGCAGTTGGATGACACGGCGTCCCAGCTTGCCGCCACGAAGGCTCAGCTTGACGCGGCAGAATCAGAGCTTGCCTCGGTGCCGGCTCAGCTTTCATCCGGTCAGAGGCAGATCAACCAGGGATGGAGTGAACTGCGAAAGCAGGAAGAGAAGCTGAACGACGGGGAGGCCGAGATCGTATCCAACGAGGCAAAGCTTGTGGATGCGAAGCAGGAGTATGAGGATGGCAAAGCCGAAGCGGAGGCCGAGATCAGGGATGGAGAACAGAAGATTGCCGAAGCGGAAGAAGACATTGCGGATATTGGCCTGCCTAAGTGGTACGTATACGACCGCAGTACATTGATCGAATACAGCGGATTTGGAGAGAATGCGGAACGGCTCGGGGCGATCGGCCGGGTGTTTCCGGTATTATTTTTCCTGGTGGCGGCGCTGATCAGCCTGACGACCATGACGCGGATGGTTGAGGAACAGCGCACATCCATCGGGACGATGAAGGCGCTTGGTTATGGAAAGGCGGCGATCGCGTCCAAATACATCGGATATGCGTTTCTGGCAACGGCGGGAGGGAGTATCCTGGGTGTTCTGACCGGGGAGAAGATTCTTCCTTACATCATTGTGTATGCTTATGGGATCCTGTATCAGCACCTGCCGAGGATCCTTGTGCCTTATGACTGGACGTATGCGGCTATGGCGTCCGGAGCGGCCATGTTCTGTACCATATTTGCCACGGTCATGGCATGTTACAAGGAGCTGGATGCACAGCCGGCAGTCCTGATGCGTCCGCCGGCGCCTAAGAACGGGCGGAGAGTATTTCTGGAGCGGATCGGCATCATATGGAGGCATTTGAATTTCACCTGGAAATCCACGATACGGAATCTGATGCGTTATAAGAAGCGCTTCTTTATGACCATTTTCGGAATCGGTGGATGTATGGCGCTGATGCTGGTAGGATTCGGGCTCAAGGATTCCTGTTACGAGATTGCGGAATTGCAGTTTGCCGATATCCAGTTCTATGACGGAAGTATTTACCTTAAGGAGGATATCACGGAGGAAGAGCGGGAAGAGCTTAAGGCTTTGCTGGATGATGAGGAGCAGGTGAGCGGGCACATGAATGCCGATATGCAGAATGTTACTCTGGTAAATGGCAAGAAGGAGCGGGCGGCTTATGCGTGTGTGTTCGGTACGGTGGAGGAAGTGCCAAAGTTCGTGGATTTTCATGACCGGAAGACGAAGGAACAGTATAAATTGTCGGATGACGGAGTGATCGTAAGCGAGAAGACTGCGAAACTCTTAGGAGCCGTTAAGGGAGATACCATAGAGATCAAGGATGAAGAGAACGGCAATAAGAAGGTGAGGATCGAACAGATCTGTGAGAATTATATGGGACATTACATCTATTTTACGCCGTCCTGCTATGAAAGGGTATATGGCGGGGAGCCGGAATATAACAGTATACTGTTTAAGATGGATGATTCATCGGCCAGGACCGGGATGGAGAAGCTTGGACGTAAGATCCTGAAAAAGGACGGCGCAATGAGTGTCAGCTATACCCATGACATCGAGAAACAGCTGGACGATATGCTGCGCAGCTTGAATCTTGTGATCGTTGTCCTGATCATTTCGGCGGGGATGCTTGCGTTCGTGGTGCTGTATAATCTGAATACGGTCAATATCGCAGAGAGGAAGAGGGAGCTTGCGACGCTTAAGGTCCTTGGGTTCTATAACGCGGAGGTGGCGGAGTATGTGTACCGGGAGAATATCCTCCTGACGCTCCTTGGTTCGGTTGTCGGCGTGGCGCTTGGGAAGTTTCTGCATCTCTTTATCATTGAGACGGTGGAGGTGGATTCCGCCATGTTCGGACGGAACATCAATATGCCGAGCTTCATCTACAGCCTGGTGCTGACGGTGGCGTTCTCGTTGATGATCAATGGGGTGATGTACTTTAAGCTGAAGAAGATTGATATGGTGGAATCGCTTAAGAGTATTGAGTAGGGATTTAATAAGATTTTTATATTTTTAAGAAATTTGTTAGCACTCACTAAAAAAGAGTGCTAATTTTCTATTGACTTTTAAAATCACTCGTATTATCATATCATTTAGGCGAAGGACATCTGGTTTTCGTTTTTTAAGTTCCGGCACGCCCGCAAGACGTAAGATAGGTTCGGCGGATTGATGGACTTCGTTCATAACGTATGTATAACATTTTGAAAATATTAAAAAATGAGGTAGGAGTGATAAGTATGGCAGCAAAGAAAGGAAATTTGTCAATCAGCAGTGAGAATATTTTCCCAATTATTAAGAAGTGGGTATATTCCGATCACGACATTTTCGCGCGTGAGATGGTATCCAATGGATGTGACGCAATCACAAAGTTAAAGAAATTGGATATGATGGGAGAATACCAGTTGCCGGACGACTACAAGCCGTCCATCAAGGTAGAGGTGAACCCGGAAGAGAAGACCTTGAAATTCACGGACAACGGTCTGGGGATGACCGCCGAGGAAGTGGAAGAGTACATCACCCAGATTGCATTTTCCGGCGCGACAGAATTTCTTGAGAAATACAAAGACAAGACTACGGAAGACGATATGATTGGTCATTTCGGCCTGGGATTCTATTCTGCGTTCATGGTAGCAGACGAGGTGCATATCGATACACTTTCTTATAAAGAAGGCGCAACCCCGGTACACTGGGTCAGCGACGGCGGCACAGAGTACGAGATGGACGAGGGGAATAAAGAAGGCGTAGGAACCGAGATTACACTGTTCCTGAACGATGACAGTGTAGAATTCTCCAACGAGTACCGCGTCAGGGAAGTCATTGAGAAATACTGTTCCTTCATGCCGGTAGAGATTTTCCTGTCCAAGGCGAATGCAGAGCTGGAGTATGAGACCATCGACGAGGCAGACCTGAAAGAGGACGACGTTGTGGTCGAGCATATCCACGAAGAAGCCAAGATGGAAGAGAAAGAGAATGAAGACGGCGAAAAAGAAATGGTCGAGGTGGAGCCGGCGAAGGAGAAGGTCAAGATTGAGAAGCGTCCGGTCTCATTGAGCGATATCCATCCGCTGTGGACCAAGCACCCCAACGATTGCTCCGACGAGGACTATCAGGAGTTCTACCGCAAGGTATTCTTAGACTACAAGGAGCCGCTGTTCTGGATTCACCTGAACATGGATTATCCTTTCAACCTGAAAGGAATCCTGTATTTCCCGAGAATCAATACCGAGTATGATTCTATTGAGGGAACGATTAAGTTATATAATAATCAGGTATTCATTGCAGACAATATCAAAGAAGTTATTCCGGAGTTCCTGATGGTATTAAAGGGAGTTATCGACTGTCCGGATCTGCCGCTGAACGTTTCAAGAAGCGCGCTCCAGAACGACGGGTTCGTCAATAAGATTGCCGATTACATTTCCAAGAAGGTTGCAGATAAGCTTTCCGGAATGTGCAAGACGAAGAGAGAGGACTACGAGAAATATTGGGACGATATCAGCCCGTTCATCAAGTTCGGCTGCCTGAAAGACGAGAAGTTCTGCGACAAGATGAAGGAAGTCATTCTGTTTAAGAATATTGACGGGAAATACCTGACCTTGAAGGATTGTATCGAGGAGAACGGCGGCGAGGTCGTTGAGACCAATGAGAAGAAGGATGAGGCGTCCGAGGGTGAGAATGAGGACGAGAACAAGGTAGAGGAGATTAAGACCACTATCTACTATGTGACGGATGAGATTCAGCAGAGCCAGTACATCAATATGTTCCGGAATCAGGGACAGGATGCCGTAATCATGAACCATAACATTGATTCCCCGTTCATCACACAGTTAGAGCAGAAGAATCCGAATATCCGTTTCCAGAGGATTGACGCCGACGTTACGGATAACGTGAAGGAAGAGGTGGCGGAAGAAGAGAAGGAAGCATTCAAGGCAACGTCCGACAGCCTGATTGAGATTTTCCGCAAGGAGCTTGGCAACGACAAGTTGGATGTGAAGATTGAGAAGCTGAAAGATGAGAAGGTCGCATCCATGATTACATTGTCCGAGCAGAACCGCCGTATGCAGGAGATGATGAAGATGTACGGCATGGGCAATATGGGCGGCATGGATATGGGCGGAGAGAGCACGCTGATTCTGAATGCGAACCACCCGCTGGTGAAGTTCGTGGTAGAGAATAAGGAGAATGAGAATGTGTCTATTATCTGTAAACAGCTTTACGATTTGGCGATGCTGGCACATAAGCCGCTGAATCCGGAAGAGATGACGGCATTTGTACAGAGGAGCAATGAGGTCATGATGCTGTTGACAAAGTAGGCGACGTGACATTCAAATAATTGTGTTATCTTGCAGAGGCCATTATAATGATTAATATGGGAATTGAAGAAAGATATGGAAACGGGATTGCGCCAAAACGCAATCCCGTTTCTGGATTATATCTTATTGCTTTTTCAGCCGGAACTTCGATACCAGTTCATTCAGCATACTAGCCTGACCGGACAACTCCTCACTGGCAGAGGCGCTCTTCTCAGCGGTAGACAGGTTAGACTGTACCACATCGGAAATCTGTGCGATTCCCCGTGTCACTTCTTCCGTTGCCTCTGCCTGCTGAGCAGAATATTCCGCAATTCCTTGAATCAGCTTGCTCACCTCTTCCGCCTGTTCTACAACCTCCATCATAGAAGCTGCCGTATCCTCAGCCATGCTGGAACCTTCGGCAACGGCTTCCACCGTCTGGTCAATCAGGGTGGTGGTATTCTTCGCCGCCTCAGAGGACTTGCTGGCAAGGTTACGGACTTCATCTGCGACTACTGCAAATCCTTTTCCTGCCGTACCTGCCCGGGCCGCTTCCACAGCCGCGTTCAGCGCAAGGATATTGGTCTGGAATGCGATGTCCTCTATGGTCTTGATGATGCTGTGAATCTCCGTTGACTTATCGCTGATCTTCTGTATCGCCGAATTCATATGCTGCATCTTCTCGTTGCTTTCAAGGATACGCGTCTTAACATTCCTCGATATCTGGCTTGCCTGTTTCGCGCCCTGTGCGGTCTTCTGGATTCCATCGGAAACCGCAGAAATATGGGATGCAAGAGATTCCACGGCGTCAGTCTGCTGGGAGGAACCCAGCGATAATGTCTGCGCCCCGTCGGAAACGTACTCGGAACCAGTCGCCACTTGGCCGGCCGCCACATTGATCTGTCCCAGCGTCTCGTTGAGAGACCAGGAAATTCGCTCTAAGGAGTCCTTAATCTTTGCAAATTCTCCCAGATATTCATGGGTAAGGGTAAATGCAAGATTACCCTCGGAGATTTCCTGTAATTTTTCGGATATCTCGTTAATATAGTCCACATAATCTCTGAGACGTACTACGGTCTTGCCGAAATTGGCCGCCAGCTCTCCAAGTTCGTCATTGGAAGTGTGCCGGATGGACTGCTCCAAATCGCCTTCTGCGATCCTTGATGCGACATTATTCAGTTCGGCTACTGGTTTCCCGATAATGTTCCTTACAAGAATGATAATCAGCACAATCATGATTAAGACTGCAAACGCGGCTACCGACGTCATAATGCCTGTCAAGGTATCCAAATCAGCAAGCACTTCGTCTCTGGAAACATAAGATACCGCCATCCAGTCACAGTTCGGCACAGTCTTCAATTCTATGTACATATCGTCATTGTAAAGGCTCAGCCCGGTAGCATTCTCCTGTATCTTCTTGGCAGCGTAGGCATACATATCGCCGGTGAATTCCGTTATGGATCGTCCGTTCATCTCCGTATCCGGATGGCCGATGATAGTTCCGGTCCTGGTATCTACAAGGAAAATCCCGCCCGTCTTTTCCAGCCGGATATCGGCTACGATATCGGATATGGAAGTCAGGTATACGTCCGCTGCCGCAACGCCCTTCACTTCTCCGGCAGAGGTCTTCAATACGCCGGACGCGCCTACAACATAGGACTGGCTGTCTTCGTCAAAGTACGCGTCGCCTAAAATGAAGTCTTCGGATGCCAACCCGTCCTTATACCACGATTTCTCAAGGGCATTGTATTCTGGACCAGGTACGAAGGATGCATGGTATAGAGAGCCGTCCGTCAGCGCCACATAGATTCCCGCCGGATATGCGCTGTTCTGGTTGGCCGTATGCTTAATGTATTCTACCATGCGCGGAACGTCCATATCTTCATATTGAATCGTATCCCGCTGGGTCTCCAGAGTCGCCAATATTCCGCTCATCCACGAGTTCACCTCCTGGATTGCCTTATCCGTAGTCTCTTCCAGCAGCTTCTCGCTCTTTGCCAGCAGAGCATCGGATACGCGGCTGCGGACGATCAGCAATAGTGCGCCGACCATAATTACGATGGTGACGACGATTGCAATGACCAGTTTCCCTGTAATGCCCCATCTGCGCATCGCGGATCTGGACGCCGGCCTGTCTTCAGTTCTTCTCTTACCTCTCATGTTCTTATCTCCTTTTACGATTAACTAACAAAAAGTATATGTAAATTATAAATGATTTATAAAAAAAATACAATGTCTCTGTTAAAAATATGTCTATTTTTCCCGGTCAATTTCCGCTCTTTTGAAAAATCCTTCCACATAGGCGTCCCATTCTTTCTCAAGAGATTTATCCATGGTGAATGTCCGCATGGAAATTCCGGTGATACATTGCAGGACGGCGCCGTCGTAATGGAAATTCAGGTACAGCCCCGTGATGTCTTCCGGGGAAAATGTACGTATCTGATGTCCGTCCAGAAAATCCCCGAAGTGCTCCGGCGCAAGGGAGAGGACAATCTTAAAATGAAGCGGCGTCCGTTTCCCTTTGATGAGGCTGAAACACAAGTCCCGGACTTCTCTCCAGTAGGAATAATCCCGCGCAGGCTTTTCATCGAAAAAGTCTTTGTGCAGGAACCCGTCCAAAGTAAATTTGTTAAAGGTAGTGATTTCCCCTTCGATGAACGAAAATTTATCGAAGGTGTCCCTAAGTAAGAGGTGGGACATACAGGATTTTGCTGATAATGTGAACATATTCATATAAAAAACTCCTTTGCTGATTGTTAAAATCGTAGTTATTTATGATATAGTATAGCATATATTTGACTTTTACAGGGAAAAACAGTACAATACGGGATATAAATAGTGGCTTTAAGGAGAACGTATCTTGCGTGAGTAGAGGACAAGAGAAGACGAAGAAGAAAAGTGAAGAACGAGACGTCGTCCTGCGCCTGGCTGTCGCGGCAATGATTATCTGGATGGTCATCGGGGGCGTCGTGTTCGCGGTGGGCGTCATGAATCCCAGAGAAGACCCGAGAAAAGGGCTCGCGAAGCTTGAGCGGATGGAAGAAGCGGATACGGCGGCGATTGACGCGCAGATTCAGGAGCTTGAGGAGGCGGAGCGGGCGGCGGACGAGGCATGGGCGAACCGGTCTGTCAGCGAGAAATTTGCCAATTCCTATGTGCTTGGGGATTCCATTGCCCAGGGATTGTATGAGAACCAGGCGCTTGATAAGTCCTTTGTTACGGCGGAACGGGATACCGGCGTGTGCGAGACAGAGGTTAGCATGATTAAGAATCATGTTTCAAGGGCGATTGAAGTGGGTCCGCAAGTGTTGTTCCTTGCCTATGGGCTGAACGACATTAAGGCGGCGTCCGGGGATGCAGAAATATTTGGGGCCGCATACCGGCGCGTGCTTGACGAACTGAAAGAGAAGCTGCCGGATACGAAGATTTACGTCAACAGTATCCTGCCGGTTAAGCAGGAGGTCATAGAAGAGGATGAACTGTATGGGAATATTCCTGCGTATAACAGGAAACTCATGGAATTATGTGAGGAAGAAGGCGTGACTTTTATTGATAATGAAAGTCTGATTAAAGATGAATATTATACCGAGGACGGAATCCATCTGGCATCGGATTACTATGGGGAATGGGTGAATCACATGGCGGAGGCGGCAGAGCTGTAATGGTAGCGGGTTTATTTGACAGTGTTGTATTTTTATTTACATTCTTACCGGTTGTATTGTTTCTGTATTATCTGATGCCGGGGCAGTTGAAGAACGCTCTGTTGCTCTTGGCAAGCCTTGTGTTCTATGCATGGGGGGAGCCTGTGGCTGTTTTCCTGATGGTTGGGATGGCGCTTTTTACTTATGCCTGCGGGCTTAGGTTGGCAGGAGTCTTGAAGAATCGGAGGCGTGCCAGGGTTGTTATGCGTTTTTGCGTGGGAATCAATCTGGGGGTTCTCGTCTTCTTTCTATATGGAAGGACGGTTCTTGCGGGGCTTCAAGCTGTCTTGCCTGTTGACATTCCCTTTCAGGGGTTTGCGATGCCCATGGGGATGTCTTTCTATACACTTCAGATGTTATCGTATATCCTGGATGTTTACCGGGGGAATGCAAAGGTGCAGAAGAATCCGGCTGACCTTGTCCTGTATGTGTCTATGTTCTTAAAGATGCCGGGCGGTCCGGTAGTGCGGTATGCAGAGATGGAAAAGCAGCTTGGGGCAAGGCAGATGACGCCGGGCAAGGTCGGGGAAGGGGCGATGTATTTTATCCGCGGGCTTGCCAAGAAGGTATTGTTCGCAGATAATATAGGAATTCTCCACGCCGAGGTCATGGCGATGGGAGCAGGAGAGATGTCTGTGCTCAGCGCATGGCTTGGATGTCTGGCGTTCGCGCTCCAAATATATTATAATTTGAGCGGATATACGGACATGGCGTTAGGACTGGGAAAAATGACAGGCTTCGAGCTGCCTGGGAATTTCGAGTATCCTTATGGGGCGGGAAGTACGACGGAATTCTGGTATAAATGGCATATGTCCCTTGGGGCGTGGTTCCGGGAATACGTGTACCATCCCCTGGGCGGGGGCGATGTCGAGGAATCAAAGCAGGTGAGGAATATCCTGCTGATTTGGCTGCTCGTAGGCCTGTTTCATGGCCTTTCCGGGAATTATATTGTATGGGGGCTGTACTGCGGCCTTTTGATGGTGGCGGAGAAGCTGTTTCTGTGGAGGATGTTAGATGAGATGCCAGGGTTTCTCGGGCATATTTACAGCATCGTGATGGTGATGATTGGCTGGGTATTCTTTTTTAATCCCAGAGCGAGCGATGGATTCACCTATCTGGGAACTATGTTCGCAGTGGGAGCGTCGGGCCTTGCGGATGACAGGGGGATGTACCTGTTAGTCACGAATGCTGCCCTTCTTGCCGTTATGCTGATAGGGCTTCTTCCGTTTGTACATAAAGGGTACGTTAGTGTGATGGACAGAGGCGCAAGAGGAATGGCGATGATAAATTGTGTCATATATGGGGTAATGTTCGTGCTGTGCGTGGCATATATCGTATGTTGAGCGGCTTGCATTACGGTGTGCCCTTGGGCATACCTTACTGGGCGAAGCCCACCCGCCTCATAGGGGCATGCATTACGGGACGCCCGGAGGGTATATTTTAGGAGAATATATGAAGCAGAGAAAACAAAAGGATTTTAAGCAGGGAAGAGCATACAGGAGAAAGACGGCGGCGCTGCTGTTTTTTGGGATGTTAGTACTGATTTCCTTATTAGAACTGATTCCACTTGAGCAGGAGTTCTCCGAGAAGGAGAACCGTCCCCTTGCCACACGTCCGAAGCTGTCGCTGGAACATGTGGCTGACGGTTCTTTCATGGCACAGTATGAGGAGTTCCGCCAGGATCAGTTCCTCGTCCGCAATCTGTGGGTGTCCATGAAGAACCAGATGGACCTGCTGATTGGAAAACGGGAGTCTGGCGGTGTATTCAAGGGCAGGGATGCATATCTTCTGGAGGCGGTGGCAGCGGCAGACCAGGAGAAGATAGACGCGAACTTAAACGCCATGGAGGCATTCAAGGCGCGGTATGAGAAGGTTCCTATATATCTTGCGTTAGCCCCCAATGCCGCGAATATCTTATCGGATAAACTTCCCCGTTTTGCCGTGACAGAGGACCAGAATGCAATCTTCCGCTCCATCTGGCAGAATCTGGGGGAAGGCGTTACATGGGTAGATTTGAGCAAGACCCTTTCGTCCCACAAGAAAGAAGAAATCTATTATCACACAGATTCCCATTGGACAACCCTCGGCGCATATTATGCCAGCCAGCAGCTTGTGGAGTCTATGGGGCTTGACGGTGCGAAGACGCCGAAATGGGAGAAGTATGCGGTCACGAATATATTTACGGGCGACCTGTCGTTAAAGAGCGGATACCAGAGCGGATATCAGGAGTCCATCTACATCTATGGACCTGAAAATGAGAAGGAGATGCCTCAGATTGTGGCAGATTTCGGGGAGGGAAAGGTCTCTACCCTGTACGACCGCACGAAATTAAAGGAGCGGGATGCCTATGGCCTGTTCCTTGGCGGGAACTACGGGGTGGGCAATATCCGCACCACGGCGGATACCACAGACCGTCTGCTGTTGGTGAAGGATTCTTATGCGAACTGTCTGATTCCCTTCCTTGTGCCCTATTTCCGGGAGATTATCGTGGTGGACCCGGAGTACTATGAGGGGAATCTGGATGAGATTATGGAAGAAAATAAGATTTCCAGCGTATTATTTTTATATAGTGGAAATACTTTTGTACAGGACGGAAAGATAAGCGGAGTGTTGCAGGATGAGCAGGCTGAATAAATATCTGAGCGATGCGGGCGTGTGTTCCCGCAGGGAGGCAGACCGCCTGATTGAGAGCGGGCGTGTCACGGTAGACGGAAAGCGGGCGGTTCCCGGCATGAAAGTGGAGCCGTCTCAGGAGGTACGAATCGGAAAGAAGCTCGTCGGGGGAAGACGGGAGAGAATTGTGCTGGCTGTGAATAAGCCGGTGGGAATCATTTGCACAGAAGAGAGAAGAGAGCGCAAGAGCATTGTCCGGTTCCTGAATTATCCGGAGCGGATTACTTATGCAGGGCGTCTGGATAAGGACTCGGAAGGACTTTTGCTTATGACCAACGACGGAGACTTGATTAACGGGATGATGCGGGCGAGATACGGGCATGAGAAGGAGTATAAGGTGACAGTGGATAAGCCTGTAACGGAGGAATTTCTCCGGCAGATGGAAAAAGGAGTCCGAATCCGGGATCCGGAGAAAGGGCTTGACGCCCTGACAAGGCCCTGCAGGACGGAAATGGTGGGAAAGTATACCTTTTCCATTGTGCTGACCCAAGGACTGAACCGGCAGATACGCAGGATGTGCGAGTCGCTGGGCTACCGGGTGAAGCGGCTTATCCGGACTCGGGTCATGAATATTGAGCTTGGCGGCTTAAAGCCGGGGGCAGTCAGAAAATTAACAGAGCAGGAGTTAAAGGAGCTATATGAGCGAATCGAAGAAAGCCAGAATGTTAGAGTTAGTGGAGAAGCTAAATGACGCGGGACGCGCATATTATCAGGAATCCAGGGAAATCATGAGCAACCGGGAGTATGACGCGCTGTACGATGAACTGAAAGGGCTTGAGGGGGAACTTGGGATTACATTTGCCAACAGCCCAACTGTGAACGTGGGATATGAGGTATTGAGCGAGCTGCCTAAGGAACGACATGAAAGCCCCATGCTTTCGTTGGATAAGACCAAGGAGGTCGAGGAACTGAAAAAATTTCTCGGCGAACAGAAGGCGCTGCTGTCATGGAAGCTGGACGGCCTTACCATTGTGCTGACTTACCGGGGCGGGGAGCTTTTTAAGGCTGTCACCCGGGGAAACGGCGAGGTGGGCGAGGTGATTACGAATAATGCAAGGGTGTTCAGTAACATCCCTCTTAAAATTGCCTATCAGGGGGAATTGATACTGCGGGGCGAGGCGGTGATCGGATACCGGGATTTTGAGCGGATTAATTCTGAAATTGAGGATGTGGATGCGAAATATAAGAATCCCCGGAATCTGTGCAGCGGTTCGGTGCGCCAGTTGAATAACGAAATTACGGCGAAACGGAACGTAAGGTTCTACGCATTTTCTCTGGTGCAGGCAGAGAATGTGGATTTCCATAATTCCAGGGCCTGCCAGATGGAGTGGCTCATGGAGCAGGGCTTTGAGGTAGTAGAGTTCCATGCGGTGACAAAGGATACGGTGGAAGCCGAAGTTATTAAATTTTCAGAAAAAATTGCAGAGAATGATTTCCCGTCGGATGGTCTTGTGTTAATATATAATGATATAGCGTATGGGCAGTCCCTTGGGCGGACATCTAAGTTCCCAAGGGATTCCTATGCGTTCAAATGGGCGGATGAGCTTAAAGAGACGACCCTTACGGAGATTGAGTGGAGCCCGTCAAGGACAGGGCTTATTAACCCTGTGGCAATTTTTGAGCCTGTGGAGCTTGAGGGAACGACGGTCAGCCGCGCCAGCGTCCATAATATCAGCATCATGGAGGAATTAGAGCTTGGCGTTGGGGATAAGATTGAGGTGTATAAGGCGAACATGATTATACCCCAGATTGCAAAGAATTTGACCAGAAGCGGCGTGAAGGATATTCCCCACAGGTGCCCGGTGTGCCAGGGGGCGACGGAAGTACGGCAGGTGGCCAATGCGAAGGCTTTATACTGTACGAACCCAGAGTGTCAGGCGAAGCATGTCAAGTCATTTGCCCTGTTCGTAAGCAGGGATGCGCTGAATATCGAAGGACTTTCGGAGGCGACCTTGGAGAAATTCATTTCCTTGGGATATATCCGGGAGTTTGCGGATATTTTTCATCTGGACCGGTATCAGGAGGAAATCCAATCACTGGAAGGGTTTGGCGAGAAGTCTTACCGGAATCTGGTGGGTAATGCCGAGAAGGCGCGGACAACGACGCTGCCCAGAGTAATCTATGCGCTGGGAATCGCCAATATCGGACTTGCCAATGCGAAGGTCATCTGTAAGGAATTCCGATATGATGTGGAGAAGATGCTTGGCGCTACGGAGGAAGAGTTAAATGAGATTCCGGGTGTGGGCGGGGTGATTGCGAAGGCGTTCGTGGATTATTTTGCATCAGAGAAGCATGTGAGGCAGTTCCGGGATTTGCTGGAGGAACTGGTGATTCCCAAAGAGACGGCAGAGGAGACGAAACAGATATTTGCAGGGGTGAATTTCGTGATTACCGGCAGTGTGGAGCATTTCGCCAACCGGGGAGAGGTGAAGGAATTGATTGAGAGCCTTGGGGGAAAGGTGACGGGGTCAGTGACTTCTAAGACGAATTATTTGATTAATAATGACGCGGCGTCTACGTCGTCTAAAAATAAGAAGGCAAATGAATTGGGGATTCCGATTATTTCGGAGGAGAGATTCCTTGAGATGGTACGGGAAGGGTAGAGGGATTGCCTGTATAAGCAGGATTCTTGATTGGAAAGACATAAGATTAAGTGTGACGTAAGAAGGAAGGTAAGGCAAGATGTCCGAACAGGATAAGAACAACGTAGAGAAAGTGGGAAATGGGCAGGTGGAGGATACGAAGAAGCATCATGAGGACGAATATGAGAAGATTTGTTTTGTGTGCAGGCGTCCGGAGACGACTACAGGCAAGATGATTGATCTTCCCAACGGCATCTCAATCTGCAGCGATTGTATGCAGAAGAGTTTTGACGCTATGATGAGCGGGCAGGTAGATTACAGCCAGCTCATGAATCTGAATATCCCGGGCGTACAGATTTTTAATATGGCTGACATGGAGCAGAATGTCCCAAAGAAGCAGAAGATTAAGAAGAAAAAGGAGGGGGAAGAGAAAAAGCCCCTGATTGACATCCGCAATATCCCTGCGCCCCATAGAATCAAAGGGAAACTGGATGAGTATGTGGTGGGACAGGAGTACGCGAAAAAGGCTATGTCTGTGGCAGTCTATAACCATTATAAGCGTGTGGCGACGGACACCATGGATGATATCGAGATTGAGAAGTCGAATATGCTGATGATCGGGCCTACTGGTTCTGGTAAGACTTATCTTGTGAAGACGCTGGCAAGGCTTTTGGACGTTCCCCTTGCCATCACAGACGCCACTTCCCTGACGGAAGCAGGATATATCGGGGATGATATCGAGAGTGTCGTATCGAAACTTCTGGCTGCTGCTGGCAATGATGTGGAGAAGGCGGAACAAGGGATTATTTTCATCGATGAGATTGACAAGATTGCCAAGAAGAAGAACACCAACCAGAGAGATGTAAGCGGGGAATCTGTCCAGCAGGGGATGTTAAAGCTTCTTGAGGGAAGCGACGTGGAGGTTCCGGTAGGGGCGAACAGCAAGAATGCCATGGTTCCGCTTACCACTGTGAATACGAAGAATATTCTGTTTATCTGCGGCGGGGCGTTCCCGGATTTGGATAAGATCATTAAAGAGCGGCTGACGAAGCAGTCTTCCATTGGGTTCGGGGCGGAGCTAAAAGACAGGTATGACAGGGACAAGACGATTCTTGAGAAGGTGGCCACCGAGGATTTGCGTAATTTTGGGATGATACCCGAATTTTTAGGACGCCTTCCGATAGTATTTACCTTGCGGGGTCTGAGTGAGGAGATGATGGTGAAGATTCTGACTGAGCCTAAGAATGCGATTTTGAAACAGTATCAAAAGCTGCTTGCATTAGATGAGGTAAAGTTGGAATTTGATGAAGGCGCATTGGCGGCGATTGCGAAGAAGGCTGTGGAGAAGGATACGGGCGCAAGGGCGCTCAGGGCGATTATTGAGGAGTTCATGCTGGATATTATGTTCGAGATCCCTAAGGATGATAATATCGGGCAGGTGACGATTACGCGGGAATACATAGAGGGGACAGGCGGGCCGCTGATCATGCTGAGAGGGCAGGAGGTGCCGCGTATTACGGGTTAGATTTTTTGCTGTGAAGAATACGAGGAACACCTCATATACTAAGAGAAAAGGTATATGAGGTGTTTTTATGGATAGAGAAACTTGCCGGAAAATGATTATGTCAGAGGACTTTATTGATTTTATCGCTCCGGTTTACCGGGAGATAACGCCAGAGGAGGCGCAAAGGGCGATGGCATGCGTCCAGTCCATGGATTTTGGGTTTCAGGCAGTCTACGTAGAGAGGACGCTGACGGAGCCGGTATCTTTGGAATACTATCGTTACAATTCCATTCCAAACTGTTACCAGCTAATGGATTTACAGGCAATGGATGATGCGGGGATCAGCGTGGTACAAAGTTACCCGACGCTGAATCTTCAGGGAAACGGAGTCATGGTGGGCATACTGGATACCGGAATCGATTACCGGAATCCCCTCTTCCGAAATATCGACGGCTCCACGAGAATTGCCGGCATCTGGGATCAGACCATACAGGACGGCACACTTCCCGACGGATTGGATTACGGAAGCGAATACACAGAAGAAATGATTAATGAAGCGCTGCGCTCAGAAAATCCACTGGAAATCGTCCCCAGCATGGACACGGAGGGACATGGTACATTTATCGCCAGTGTTGCGGCTGGAAATGCCGATTTGGAACACCGGTTTATCGGAGCCGCCCCGGAGGCGACTCTTGCGGTGGTGAAACTAAAGCCTGCGAAAGCCTATCTCAAGGACTTTTACGTCATCCGCCAGGATGCGACCTGTTTTCAGGAGAATGATATCATGCTCGCTATGAAGTACATCAATGCCCTTGCGCGGAAACGCAATATGCCTTTGGTCATGTGTGTTGCCCTTGGCACGAACCTGGGCGGCCATAACGGAACCTCCCTTCTGTCTAACATGCTTGACGCTTATTCGTCGGTACTGAACAGGAGTGTTGTAATCAGCGCAGGAAACGGGGCGGTTCACAGGCATCACTTTTCCCGGGAACTTAGCAGTATGGATGATACCGCGGACGCCGAGATTCGTGTGGGAGAAGGGGTAGAAGGCTTCGTGGCAGAGCTGTGGACGGCAGTCCCCAATGTCATGACCGTTGCCATTACCTCTCCTTCCGGGGAAAGGACGGGGTATATTACACTCAAGCAAGGGCGGGAATACCGGGAGACTTTTGTGTTTGACAGGACAGAAGTGGAGGTAGAGTACCGGCTGTTGCTGGAGAACAATGATTCACAATTAATCTTTATGAGAATCCGGAAT
>OFGB01000919.1_pt1 | contig 19594 bp, 20 predicted proteins | sample 1521491 | NCBI WGS metagenome assembly OFGB01 (sample SAMEA3504095, study PRJEB24116) | mouse gut metagenome | biome: mouse gut; feature: mouse-associated habitat; material: faeces | place: Denmark | collected 2011
AAAAGACTCCGAAATCGCCGAGCTCCGCGCAAAGCTTGCCGCGCTGGCTTTTCCGCCCGTATCATCACAGTAACCCTTATTTTCAAAAGCAGCTCCGCATCCCGCCCTTTTCATAAAAAAGTAACATTTGTTCCTTGCGTCGTAACAGATCCGCACCTAAAATACAACGCAAGGAGGAACATACCATGAAACTATTACATTCAGGCCTTCCCATCCATATGCGGGATGCCGACGGCATATTATCTTTTGAAGAAGGACTCCTTTGTGACGGCTCTTCCTCAAAAAACGTCGGTCAGATGGCTGGGCTTCTCAAAAATCCTGATTACCCCGACAAAGACGAACGGATGTATGACGCATACCGCAACATCCGCTTCCCCGAACATGAAGAACTGTTTAAACGTTTTGACTTCCGCTATGATATCACCGCAATACAGCCCGGAACGGTGAACGGTGAATTTAAAAAAACCTCCGGACACTACCACGGCTATATTGCGGGCGGGCTTCATCCCTATCCGGAAGTCTACGAAGTGATCCGGGGTGAAATCCTCTTTATCCTGCAAAAATCATTTCATTTTGACAGGGATAAGGAACTTTCCATCACGGAATGCAGGGCAGTCCATGTAAAAGAAGGAGAGGCAGTCATTATACCGCCCTACTGCGGGCATGGTTCCATCAACCCAACAGACGGCGTTTCCGCGTTCAGCAACCTTGCTGTCATTTCCTGCCCTCTGCACTATGAACCCGTCCGGGAAAAACACGGGCTTGCCGTTTACGCGGTAAAAGATAACGATACTTTCAGGCTAATCCCAAATGAACATTACGAAAACCTTCCGCCGGTCAGATTATGCCGCCCTGTGGAAAATCCGGCTCTCGGTATCGAATTTGGCGTCCCCTGTTATCATACCTTTATCACCCACCCGGAACGATATGACTTTCTTTTACATCCTGATTCCCATATGGAGACTATAGACAACATGACAACGGAGGTATTTTCATGAAATTACAGATTGCAGTGGATATTGCGGACAGCAGAAAAATTCTGGAAATCGCGGAGCAGATCTCAGATATCATCGATATCTTTGAAGTGGGTACGCCTGCCATAATGAAAGAGGGAATGCTTCCCGTAAAAATGCTGAAAGAAGCCTGGCCGGATATGACGGTTCTTGCGGACAGCAAGATTGTGGACGGCGGCGCAATGGAATGTAAGGATATCTGTGAGAGCGGCGCCGATATTGTAACCGTCCTTGCTCTTGCCGATAACGCTACCATAAAAGAGGTGGTAAAAACAGCACATCAGTATGGCAGAAAAGTTCTGGCGGACCTGCTGTGCGTAACGGATATTCCAAAGCGTTCTAAGGAACTGATCCAAATGGGCGTCGATTATATCGGTGTACATACCGGCGTCGATATGCAGCAGGAAGGGCGCACACCCCTTGCGGATCTTCGGGAACTGATCGCCAGCGTCGGGACATCCTGCGCTGCTGTCGCCGGCGGTGTCAATTTGGATTCTCTGCCGGATTATGCAGCGGAAAATCCGGCAGTCATCATAGCCGGCAGCGCGCTCTACAAAGCGAAAAATGTAAGAGCTGCCGTACTGAAAATGAAGGAGGTAATGCACTCATGACAACAAAAGAAATTTTATTAACCATAACCGATGAACTGACCGACTGTCTTGCGGACCTGAAGGAAGAACAACTCTCCGAACTTGAGCTGCTTATCCGGAAAGCCGATAAGATTTTCGTAGCAGGGGCAGGGCGCTCTCTGATGATGATTCGGGGGCTTGCCATGCGGCTTATGCATATGGGCTATAAAGCCTATGTGGTAGGGGAGACGACCACGCCCGCCTTAGAACCCGGCGATCTGCTTATCATTGCCTCAGGAAGCGGAAATACGGAAACCCTGACGGCAATTGCCGATAAATGCAAACGCCTCGGCGGCGTCCTTGCCCTGATCACCACCATGCCCGATTCCAATATCGGACAAAAGGCTGACTGTATCGTCCATATTCCCGCCTCCACCACCAAAAACAGCGAAAACAAAAGGCGTTCCATCCAGCCCGGCGCCAACACCTTTGAGCAGTCCGTACTGCTTCTGGGAGATGCCATAATCATCAGAATGATCAGCGAAAACACGATAGATGAAAATAATAAACAGCTTATGAAGCTGCACGCAAATCTTGAATGATCACCATATAACGGAAGGGTTTAAAAATAACCATGAATGACCTGTTTTCTTATGAACATATACAGCGTTTCAATCAGACGGAACTCGGCATCTACAAATATATCACAGCCAACAAGGAAAAAGCCGCCTATCTCACCATCCGGGAACTGGCGGAAGAAAACCATGTTTCCACCGCTTCCATTCTGAGATTCTGTGAGAAGGCAGGATGCGACGGCTACTCCGAGTTTAAGGAAAAGATCCGCAGCATACTGGGGGAGAAACCATTTACTCCCCCGGGAAGCGATGTGGAAGAGATTCTGCAGTATTTTAACCGCACCTGCACCGGCGCTTTTGAAGAGATGATTGAGAAGGCGGCAGCAATGATCCGCCCCGCCGAAAGCGTTATTTTTGTGGGTATGGGCGCCTCAGGAACACTCGGGGCATACGGCGCGCGCTATTTTTCCAATCTGGGAAAATTTTCTTCCAGTATCGAAGATCCCTATTACCCGCTGCTTCAGGATATGCGGGATCATGTGCTGGTTATTGCCCTCTCCGTCTCAGGGGAGTCCATGCCCATAATTAATCTGCTGCAGAACTTTCGGAGCCATAACTGTAAAATCCTCAGCATCACAAACCACCCGACTTCCACTATCGCCAAAATGGCAGACATGAACATATCCTATCATCTGACAGACAAAAAAACAGATCCCTACTGCAACCTCACCACGCAGGTACCTGTTATTTTTCTGATAGAAATATTAGCCCGCCGGATCTCATAACGGGTGATCTCATAACGAATCCGGCGGATTCTTTATCAGTCGGAAAGTGCCTGCCGATATCGGCTTACACTTTCCGCCCTTTTCTTCTTCCTATTTCAAAATCTCATCGATACGCCTCAATTCATCCTCCGTAAACTCCATCTTTTCTATGAAACCTATATTTTCTTTTAACTGCTCCCAGTTTCTGGCGCCGGAAATTACCGATACGCTTTCCTTCCTGGACAGTATCCAGGAAAGCGCCATCTGTGGAAGGGCTTGTCCTCTTTCCTGTGCCAGCTCATGGAGCTTCTTCGCCTTCTCAATATTTTCTTCCGTGATCAGGGAATCCTGTTTATGGAAAGTCCCCCTTGCCGCCCTGCTGCCTGCCGTAATACCATTAAAATATTTCTTTGTCAAAAGCCCCTGTGCCAACGGTGAAAAACACACCGCACCGATTCCTTCTGCTCCCAGCACATCGTAAAGGCCGTCCTCCACCCAGCGATCAAACATGGAATACGAAGGCTGATGTACCAACAGATGGATTCCCATCCCCTTTAAAATATCACATGCTTTTTTCGTCTCTTCCGCAGAGTAATTGCTCACTCCCACATACAGCGCTTTCCCCCTTCGCACCGCACAGGCAAGCGCATCCATGGTTTCCTCCAAAGGTGTCTCCGGATCAGGCCTGTGATGATAAAAAATATCCACATAATCCAGCTTCATCCGCTTTAAGCTCTGATCCAGGCTGGCGGTCAGATATTTTTTGGAACCCCAGTTTCCATAAGGCCCCTCCCACATATCATATCCGGCTTTTGTACTGATCAGCATCTCATCCCGATAGGGCTTAAGGTCCTTTTCCATAATTCGCCCAAAGGTCTCCTCCCCGCTCCCGTAAGGCGGTCCGTAATTATTTGCCAGATCAAAATGTGTGATGCCGTTATCAAATGCTTTTGTCACCGTTTCTCTGCAGGTTTCAAACTCGTTGATCCCGCCGAAATTCTGCCAGAATCCCAGCGATATAACCGGAAAGAGCAGCCCGCTCCTCCCACACCTTCTGTACTTCATTTGTCCATATCTCTTATTATCTGCCTGATACATTCTCTTCTCCTTTCCCTGAAACCATATGCCGCCTTTTCGGAAGCCTGATCTTTACCACGCATCCCATCCCCGGTCTGCCATACAGTTTTATCCCATATTGTTCTCCAAAATGCAGGCGTATTCTCAGATTCGTGTTAAACAATCCGATATGTCCCTCTCCTGCCTTTCCTTCTTTTAATTGCCGCTGCAGTTCTCTCAGCCTGCTTTCAGGTACCCCCACGCCATTGTCGATCACGGAAATAACGACTTCCTTCCCCTGATCTCTCACCTTTATCTTCATTTTTCCCGGCCGTTCCATCTCACATCCCGCAAGCAGCCCATGCTGGATTCCATTCTCGATCAGCGGCTGCAGAAAAAGCTTTGGCACCTCCGCATCCATGCATCTCTCATCCTTATCGTATATTACCTCGAAAAAGTCTCCAAACCGCATTTTCTGTATCTGAATATATTTTTCCGCGGTCTCGAGTTCATCCTGCAGTTTTACCAGATCATCTCCCTCCGACAGACTGTAGTGCAGAATGTCGCTCAGGTTTTCGATCATCTGATTTGCCGGGCAGTATCCCTTTGCCGCCTCCATCACTTTCCAGTAGATTGTCTCCATCGTATTATATAAAAAGTGTGGATTGATCTGCATCTGCAGTGTTTTTATCTCCGCTCTCTCAAGCTGGATCTGCTTTTCATAATCGAGTATGATAGCCCTTCTGTGTTCTTCAAAAATCTTCAGGACGCTCTGAAAAAAATAATCATATTCTTCCCCGATCTGGCGCAGCTTTTCCGGATATTCACCGCTCTTTTCATAATACTCTATAATAGAAACATAAAATCCAGAATTTTCAAGGGTTTAATCGGCAAGGTGTAGGAATAGTCAAGAAATAATCGGCTTTTCTACACCTTCCGATACACCGTTTTACCCTCTACCGCATTATCCGAACCGTCTGTAATAACGTCTCCAGATAAGTCAAGAAGATCGTCATAAAAACACTGTTCGTCCGGATAATTTTCAAACATGGTTCCAGTAATAATTGTACCATCAGCCCTATGCGCCGTGCAACCCTTAAACAGAGTATCAGCGGTAACGGTATCGCTTGTGAGATCGATCAAAGTCTTTTTATGGTAAACGACCTTGTTTACAGGCATCTCATCACCCCGCAATCGTTACGTTTTCTTTCATAACCTTGTTCGCCGTTTCAAGAACTTGAGGAGTAAATGCTTTCGGTGTAACTTCATATTCGCCGGTATAAGTGTTATACTCTTTTGTAACGCAAATATTACCGTTCAAACCCGTCTCATCAGAAAGTTTCCCTCTCAAAGTGTCTTCTCCTGATATGGTTCCAGACAAAGCACTTAACACTTGAACGCCGCCCATATCAGTCCACCTCTTCTGTTATCTTAATCTTGGCTTTTGTAATGAAAGTATCTACTTCGCCAGTCACTTTCGTCAGTTGAATGTCATACACATATGTTCCGAACGAAAGACCTTTTGTATCTTCAGGAGCGAGAATCAATTTCAAAGTATCAATCGGAATATCTTTCAAAAGCAGTGGCTCGTCGTCAGTGTAGGCAGACTTCATAGCAAACCGTACAGAATCCCCTTCAACCGGTATATATGGTTCTCCCTTTGAATCGGTGATAGAGATTTGAGCCATGAAAGTGTCGCCTCGTGTAAGGGTAATTGTGGTTCCAGAAACATTGTAGCTCATAATCTACCTCCACGTTTATCATTCAACCAGGGCTTTCCATACTTATCAACAATAAAAAAGCCGCCTGATACAGTAGGCAGCGTCATTGTCAATAAGTATGGTTAAGCACCCGATTGAGGATCTTACTTGCCGTTTTCCTTGTTGTAGTTTGCAGAACTGATACCAAGGAGAACCCCAAGGAAGGTGTCAATAGCCGTAATGGTGCCGACTACCTGCTCGCCATAGGGAAGCCCCCAGATCCCTGCCAGCGCAAAGTACAGAGTACCCGCCGCCGGAAGCAGAAACTGCGCGATCCATTTCAGTACATCATAGGTTTTGTTACTCATGCTCATGATTTTGTTCCTCCATTTCATAGGTTGATTTATGAATCGGTAATTTGTTTACCTCATTCATCACACGTTTTGCGGAGCCGTTTCCGCCCATTTTCTCATAAGGTTTGTAGAGATACTCGTAGAGATTTTCATACTCGTCCGAAGTGATGTATCCCCTTTCTATGTAGACCATACCCAAATACATAATACGGTCATGCCCAAGCCCTATGAGCATTTCGGTTTTTACGTCTTTTTTCTCAAGCCGCTTTGTTATGTAGGCCCACAGCCCAGAAGACGCAAGAACTGAGCTAAATATAGTTAGTAATATTTGAAACCATTGTTCCATGTCATACCTCCTGTATAATATTTTGTGGCGACCTATCAAATATAACCAGCTTCTTGTTTACGACTGTGACCGTCTTGTCGAATAGGTCTTCATAAAGCCGAATAAGGTTTTCTCGCTGCTTTCTGGATAATAGTTTATAGAAACTCCCCATCCAACCGCGGAACATATTCTCTACATTTTCATATAGCACTTCCCCATTTCTGACTTTCACAGCCAGTTTCTTCAACTTTCTGCGCATCGATGTAACTCTGTCCGGATTTATGCGTTTAATGATTTTCCCATCTTTGGTAAGCGTGTACTTTACTTGCAGGTATTTGTATGTACTGGATATTTTCACAATACGTGTCTTTTTCTCGTTGATGTGAATGCCGTATTCAGAAGCGATAATCCGAATATGCTCAAGCAAATCCAGTAGCTCTTCCTTGCTCGGGTTCATGATGTACCAATCATCCATGTATCTTCCATAGAATTTCTGGCTCCTCACGTATTTAACATAATTGTCAATGCGATATGGATAATAAATCCCTATGACTTGTGATAGTTGATCGCCAATGTTGACAGACTTCTCCATCCATTTGTCACCGGTCAGCTTTTCCTTTGGGATATTGCGATATTCCAGCTTGTTGAAGGTATCGGTCAAACAATTGGCATATTCCTCATCAGTCATATAAGAAACATCAATCTTAAACCCGTCAAATATAAGAGACAAAAGCCATTCAATAAACTCATCGTCATCGAACAGCTTTAACAACTCCCGCTTTGCAATCTCATGAATAATATTGTCGTAGAATTTTGAGAAGTCTCCGAACAGAATATATCCTTCGTTACCATGCAGCTTGTAATATTTCCGAAGATGTACCTCAAACCGATCTCTTTGATGTGAAATACCTCGTCCCTTGATAGAAGCTCCATTGTCATAAATAATCCGTTTCTTTACTTCTGGCAACAGAACATCATCACATAATACATGGCGAACGATACGGTCTCTGATTCGAATACTTGTGATAGGTCTTACCCGGCCCCGTTCAGACAGCGAGAATTCTTCCGTCGGACCATTTTGAAGAGTCCGATTAAGAAGATCATCTTGTATAGAAAAGATATAGCGCAGAAAATTCATCATGAACTTCTGAGTTGTTTCTTTCCATTTGCTACCTTTCACGGAAGCCTTGTAAGCCCTATACAAATTGTTGGCGTCAGACAAAATCTCTTCATACGTCATAATTATTCACCGTGATAGCAATACTTACCGTAGTAAATTGCGTCCAGCTTTGTCATTTATCCTTGATGGAAAGGACAACGTCTCCTTCTCAGTTGGTTAGACTGAGAATCCGGACGAACCCCATTAGAGTTCGAAGCGTTGTTGTAGTTCGTATTGCCATTGTTGTTCACATTAGCGAAATTAGCCGAAGAAACGACGCGTTTTAGACATTGCCCTGTAGGTATGATTTGATTTTGTTGTCTCGCTGACGCCACTTCTTTATCAATCCGATTTCTCGGTCGATAGCTTTTACATATCGCCCGTAAGTATTTATATCTACCTCGAAGATTTCTACAACTCTTTGTAGTTCCTTGATAATCTGCTCACAGTTTATGATAGCGTTGTTTTGGTAACTTCTCCGCTGTTCGTATTCAGACATCGAAGTCGGATAGGTCGAATTGGCAGCTCTGATATTATTCGTCATTTGTGACGCCAACTGGTCAATACGAGTCTTGAAATTGCTCATAAGATATCTGTATTTTGCAAAATCCTCAGTCTCATCTTTTCCATAAGCGTAACGAACTCTAACAAAGTGATCCAAATCTTTTACCCCAAAACTTCTCTGCATGAGGTCTATAAGCATATCATGAAGTTCGATCGAGTATGTAATCGCCTCGAATTTAGATTCCTTACGGTCGCTTACCAGAACACTCATGCATACTCCGTCCCGGTAATTTCCGCAAACTCTTCTTCGGTGATCCATCCTTTTACTACGGCATTACGAACGCGGGTTATATTCCACAGCCTTTCGCCGTAGAAACCTTTTACCTTTTCGTAATTCTTGCTATGTTCCATGGTGATCCTCCTTTCTCTTACAGTTCAACATCACACATCATGGCGAGGTATTCGATATCAGCATCACGCTTTGCCTCTTTCAATTCCTTCTGGGAAATATCCCGCAAAACAATCCATGATGCCCCGTTTACCGTTGTCACCTGAACAAGCTCCATGTGTTCATGGACTTCATCCGTCACCCCATCGTTAATAACAATGGGGGAACAGTTTCCCTCAAAAATGGAAGCATCGATTAACTCAGCAGAAATATAATTATTTCCATTCAGAGTCAGATTATCGATAATCGTTCCATCAGCAAGGGTAATCTTATATGTCTTCTGATCCTCCATTTTGATTCCTTCCTTTCAATTTTTTGTTATAACACCAACTCTTGTCACCTGTGTACGGTTTTAACCGAGGGGCACAAGGCCCCAAGATTTTTCTAACCAACCGGGAAGACCGGACGAACCCCACAAGAGTTCGAAGCGCCGTTGCAGTTCGCAAAGCCATAGAGGCCCACACGAGCGAAATCAGCCGAAGAAACGACGTCTCTCAACCAGTAAGTTGCACGAATGTTGACATATTTGGGAGCCATAGCTGCCAATGCCAACTGTTTCTTGTTAATGGTGTACCGATACGGAACCGTTGATCCATCTCCAGCCGGAGTATGAACATAACTGCCGTACATCATGATCTCGTTCGGAAGTTCCACGCTGGAGTCATACCATGATCCAGCCGAAGGATAACCGTTAGTTACCGCATTAACCAGCAGATCTCTATGCGTCAGCACAGCACTGCCAAAAGCAGCATTCACCTGTGTCTTGGCATTTGCAAGATTAGCGGTATACATTTTTGAACCGACATATCCTCCTGTCGTGATATTGGTGTCGTTCATTTTTGCTTCGTACAGACAGGTGTCCGGCATAATTACAACATGGTGATTTGTAAATGCCGTATCGCCCGCATTATACCAGTAGTCGAAATCCCAGATGCGCCAATTTACCCCGCCGATCACCCAGTAATCCCCCAGAAACAATCCTTTAAAAGTTCCGTTCTGGATATTGGCTTTCTGCTCTTCTGTAAAGAAAGTCCCAAGGTTTTTACCCCGGAATACCCTGCTATGCATTTCCGGAGCAGCAAACGCATCCAATACAGCAAAAAGTGCATCTTCCGCCGCGATAGCCATATTGCCATCTGTTGTTCCTACAAGCAGTTTGTTCCCCGCTGCCAGAGAATTGATCTGGGTAAGTTTAGAGAGATCCAACTCTAAATTGAGATTTTCAAATCCCATGAGTTTTTCCAATCCTTTTGCCAGATCAGATGCCAGAATCGCTTTCGTTCCGCTATCGCCGTCAATCAAGAAAATATGATTTGCAGCAAGACTCTGGACTTTTTCGTAATCTGTAATTTTCATATGTCCGTATCCTCCTTTATTTAGTTACAAATATAACGCGTCCACAAATCGGATCACCATTGCTATCCAGAATGAGATCACTGGAATGCGTGCGTCCAATTACAGCTTCTAAGTTGCTATCTACAATTGTACCGTCTGAAGAATCAAGAAGATCACTCAAGGTTTCATAACCATTGTCATAGAGCTTATGATATACGGCAAACTCCGCTTCAAGATCACCCTCAAATCGCTCAAGCATTTCCGTTCTCTTTTTTAGCATGAGTAACTGATTTGCAAGATTTGCGGCGGCATCACCTTCCAGAATAGCCTGTAAATCATTGAACCATTTCCAGAAAATATCTGTTGTGTCCTTTCGCCATTCCGCCATCTCAGCGGTATTGCTGTTGACATAGTTGTAAAACCACTCTTCCCACTGACGCTTCCAGAAAGCATTCGTAGTTTCCATCTCAGTAGTCTGCGTCTTATACCACGTAGACCACTGCTGTTTCCAAAACGCGTTCGTAGACTCCATATCAGACGTCTGGTTTTCATAAAACTCTTTCCACTGATCTCCCCACTGAGCCACAAGAGCATCTATGGACATCAACTCCAAAGGACCGGTAACAAATGGACAATCCGATGTTCCAACACAGTTTGTGATATTTGCCTGTCTGATGGACGTGACTCCAGCATTCACTTGAATATAAGCCAACGGATACTGCCACCTGTCATTTGCTTTTATCATCTCAGGATTCTTTGGATTGGTTGCTGGAGTACCTTTTACGATCTTAATAGAGTTGGCTCGACTATTTTCACGAGCGTCAACCTCTAATACCACGGCATCTATTCGATTAAGAATCACTTCGGATATCGGAACTTCCAAAGGCAATAACGCGTCGTTTAATGTCCACGTGTGATTGAACCATGCTCGACCTATACCGACATTTACAATCATGCCTTCGGATTCTTTAACCATCATTGCTGTACCTAAATGCTGAAATACGCCATCTCGAATGATTCCGTCGAAAATACTTGACATCTGGATTGCATCATATTTTCGATCGCCATTTACAGAATTGTAAAATCCAAATGTTACACTCATTTCATGCCACCTCCTGTTCTATCGTTTTAAATGTAGGATACACAGAGCTTCCTTCTTCATCTTCGGACATAACAATTTCAACAATTCGTGCTTTTGTTTCATGCCCATATTCGTTGGCGATCTGAACGACATCTCCGTTGAAAAAGTCTTCTCCGTATTTAAACATCACTGTTGTTTCAACTTGTCCCTCAAACGAGGTGACATCCGTATTCTCTGCCAATTTCTCTCTTCCCCGCTGTTGCAACTGAGCGATATATTCAGCATTTGTCAAAGTCACGCCATTACCAACATCCGAGGAAATATCCCTTGCATCTGTAAAAAGTTCCCGGCGATTCAAACCGTTACCACCACCGACAGTAGTGTATCTCCTCGCAGAACCCTCACCTTCGCCGCCAATTAAAGTGACAGTTTTTAAAGCCGATTTGGATTCCACATAGTTGCTGTTGATGATATTCTCGAATTTCGGAGAAAATATGACATACGGATTGATTTCCTGATCATATGAGCGATCTGCGCCGGCGTACAGTTTGAACACGAACTGTTTGTTGTCATTTAACGTGACTTTAAACCCGATGCTACGCTCACTACAAATTTTACTAATGACGTCATACAAATTGTCCCCGGTGTACTGTGCATCAATTTTCAAGGATGTAATTGCCGGGTCCGTAGATGCCTCAAAAATGAAATTACTGATTTTTCTGCTACTGTCCGATGGAGATATAACATTCTCATTAAGAAGAGTCCGTATTCCATTTTGAAGATTTCCGCTTATTGTCTTTTGACCCCAAACGATGCGTCTATCCAGAATAGACTCCAACGATCTTCCCGTTACGGTGATGTGGTTTCCATCCTCAGCATCCGAAGTGATACGAAGTTTCTCAATAATCATGACGTGCTCCGAATCCCGATTTTGCACATAGTAATCCTGTCTGATGTATTTGAGAATTGTATCCGTCATGGATGTGTAAAGCTCAAAGTCACCACACGCATAATACCGATCAGTCCAGATAAATGACTCATAAACGTCTATGATGGACACAGCATCAAGATTTGTATTAAGAACAGTTAGCTCCATGTTTATACCCCCTCATAAACGATTCGATTCTCTATCCTAAACTGCAGGTTTGCCCGTCCTTCTTCCACGGTGTATGCAAAAATGTTATCGCCTTTTGCGAGCTGAAACCAATCGGCATTTTTATCCAGACAGTTAAGAATATTGGTCGTTTTTCCATTTCGTAAAAGGGTTATGGATTTCTGCCCTTTTACGGTGCAGATGATAATTTCATCACCTGGTATAATTCCAGAACCAGTAAAAGCTTTCAGCTTATCGGTATCGATACGCATTATCTCTCTGGTACCTGTATTGTAGATCGTGATGTTCCGTGCCTCACCAATTGCATGAATCGCAATGGTAACACCTATCTCTGCATCTCCACTGTAAACGATTGTCTTTTCTGTCTGGTTTTGAATTCTCCCCATCTCCAATAAACATTCATAAAGGGATTCATTGCTGAATGGGAACTCAAACAGCGGTTCTACACCATAGAAAATCGTTGTGTTAATTCCATCTTTTCCGGCAGAATAAAAGAAAGGATTCGGACACACAATTGAGATATCCGAACCCTCATCTTTACTGAATATAGTTGGCTCATTCGTTTCGGTGTAACCATCAATCTCCGCCTGCCGATTATCGGTTTCTATCAGCAGGGTAAGCTTTTTCTTAATCGGAAAATACTTATAAGAAAGTTGGCGCACATCCTCAATCGAGTCGTGCCAAAGGTATTTTAAAGAAATTACTATGTTCCGGCTTGGAAGTCTGGACGAGTTGAATAAACCGCCATCGTTAGTCGCAACTTCAGTCATGTTGATATTTGCCTTTCCAGACCCCAAACCGGTAACAGAGGTAACGACGAAGCCGGATTGCTCCGGCCGCGCCAAATCAAGCTTAATACTATCGCCCAGATAGTTTGTAACTGTGATTGCTCGAATCATGCTTTCACCATCCTTTCAAATGCCGAGAACTGGTTGTTCGTCTGACGATAGATCTCCACTCTCGACAATGACTTAGGCGAGTAGTTATTTTGCGTAAACGAGAACGAATTTCCCGTGTTCGGGGAAGCCCCGCCATTTTGAACGTCTGTGTTTCTTTGCTGCTCCATTCCTGCACTGATAGACATAGCCTGTGTACGACTGAAAAGAGCATTAAGTCTTCCGGCTCCAGATTCGACATTGGACAAATCGAGTACAGGACGAATTGTCGGCTGTACATCTATGTCACCGGAAATAAAGTCCTTAATCTTTGAAACCGCATTGCTCAATCCCGTCTTAGCAGCTTCAGCCATTCCAGAACCAGCCGTGTACGCTTTAGAAACGTAAGCACCGATTGCGTTTACAAAAGCAACACCAAAGAAATCGCCAATCCGATAACCAACTTTAGACGGGGAATGCTCGTCTAATTCTTTCTTCGCAGCGTCTGCTGCTGCGGATGCCATTGCGCGTGCTTTAGCTGCCGCTTTATAAGCGTTTTCACTAATACCGTTTGCGAAACCGTCTACCAGATAGGAACCGGCGCTGTAGAATTGACTATAGTAATCCTTAATCCCACTGACTGCCCCGCCCAGACTAGAAGTAAACGCATTCTTCACATCTGCATCCTTACTACGAACACCGGCAATGAATTTGATCATGCATTGCTGACCAGCACTCTCAAATTCGGGATACTTGTTCCGAATGGCAGTTAAACATCCGCTGATGATGTTGGTAAACGTATTTCTGGCATTTACATCCTGTAACTTTACACCCCCTATAAACTTAATCATCGTTTGGGTTCCAACAGACTGAAACTCGAAATACTTATTCCGAATAGCCGTCAGGCATCCACTAATGATGTTGGTAAATGTGTTACGAGAATTCATGTCCTGTGCTTTTACACCGGCAATGAACTTGATCATAAGTGCAGAACCAGCTACTTGAAACTCCGCTTGCTTTGCGTTGATACCTGTAATGGCTGCTTGAGCAAGCGTCGTAAACGTTGATGTCAGTGTCGTCTGCTTAGCATTTGCAGCATTGATAAAAGCGGTAAGCATATTTGATGCTGCTGTTGCCACTTTTGATTCTGCATTGTTAAAGGCATTGACAAAACCTGTCACACCCGTTTCTCCCAGTGTTGTTAAAGCTGTTCCGAACGAAGACATTCCACTGGTATCCAGTTCTGCCATACCCTTTGCCATATCAACAAGCCTGTTTGTCTGTGTGATAACACTAGCCAACAAGCCGGTGTCGATACCACTGATATAAGCATAGTAAGAACTGAAATATGATCCGAAAGAACTCATATCTGCGCCAAAATCGGCAAGTGTTTTGTCATCGGAAAACCAACCGCCCTCTTTAGGCAGGCTCTTTTGCAATTCAACAATCGAACTGGCAGCATTTGTGGTGGCTGTTACGATACCTGCGTCCACATTTTTCATGTAATCGGAGTATTGTGAAAAGTTTTCGCCAAACAATACTAAACTCTCACCAAATGCCCCAATATCGTTATCTCCGGTAAACCAGCTCACAACGCCACCCGTATTTGGAAGTGTGTTTGCCAGCTCAACCAAAGATTTTCCAGCCGTTGCAGAATTAGTAATCGCTTCCACATCAATTCCGGATATAGCATCGGAATAGGCTTTCATCGCTTCGCCAAAGGGGACAAGCTGTTCTCCGAAAAGGTCCATGTCGTTTTCTCCTGTAAAGAATCCAACAACACCACCACTGTTCGGAACCGTATTTGCCAGTTCGATCAATGCCTTACCAGCAGTTGCAGAATTGACAATGGCATCTGCGTCCAAACCTTTCACAGCAATTGAGAAATCCATCATCGCTTCGCCAAATGGAACAAGCTGCTCTCCGAACTTGTCCATATCATTTTCGCCGGCAAAGAACCCGACAACGCCTCCGCTGTTGGGAATGGTTGTAGCCATTTCCGCCATCGCTTTTCCCGCGATAGATGCTTTTGTTACTGCATCAGCATCAAGTCCTTTTACAGCGATTGAGAAATCCATCATCGCTTTGCCGAATGGGATAAGCTGTTTTCCGAATTCCTCCATATCGTTCTCTCCGGCAAAGAATCCAACAACTCCACCACTATTGGGAAGAGTTGCCGCCATCTCAGCCAAAGTTTTACCAGCAGTTGCAGCATTGGCCACAATGCCAGCATCCATACCGGCTATTGCAACAGAAAAGTCCTTCATCGCATTTCCGAATGGTACCAATTGAGTTGCAAAATCAGCCAAAGAAGAGCCGCCAGTGAGCCATGATGTAAGCCCCTGCAAAATATCCGCTGCAGTTAGGATGAGAATTGTCTCGGCAAGTGCTTTAACACCATCCATCATAGAGGGTTCAATTTTACTCGCTCCATCTATAAACGGTTGAATATTTGTCATAAACGCCGATAGATCTGCGCCAATTTGAGGAAACTGACTGGAAACACCACTCATAAATCCGCCGACAATTCCCCCAATAAACTGACCGATGGCCGTTCCAATGCCCTGTAACAGCTTTCCGCCTTCGCCGATCAACCATGATAATCCCAGTATTTGTGCTAATCCGCCAATCGCAGCCAACACAAGAGCGAGTTCCGCAATAACAACCCCCATTCCTAACACGCCTGCCATTGCTCCCGGAACCAATGATGCAGCTGCACTTAATGCGATCATAATTCCAGAAAGAAGACCGATCCCGACAATTCCTTTGAGTAGAACATCGACGTCGATTCCGTTAAGCGCATCAGCAATTCCAGAGAAGAAAGACATCAATACGTCAATAGCAGCTTTAATCAAACCTGGCAGGTTTCGAGCAATTCCCTCCAGAACTCCGATAAGGAACTGAAATATAGAATCGACAATAGACGGTGTATAAGCTACCAAAGCGGCTAAAACTCCATCCAACAATGCAAGCGCACCATCCGCAATAGCGGGAACACACTCTACCAGAACATCAACTAACGACAAAACAACCGCTTTAACCGCCTCTCCTATTGACGGAGCACCCGCTGCGATGACTTTACAGAGGGTAATGAGCCCCTCTCCAATTTTCTGGATTACTACGGGAATGAGACCGGCTACCCCGGTAATAATCACAGTAAGCGATGCCACAATTGCTGTAGCTCCAGCGGTTCCCGCGGCTGCTAAAGCAGTAAAACCAACAGCCAACGCAGATAACCCCATACCTGCCGCCAACAATCCGGCCCCAATAGCCAAAACGCCGACACCGATTAACGCGAATGCCCCGCTCAATCCCAAAATAGTAGGTACAAGCGGTGTAAGAACGGCACCAGCGATACCGAGAACAGTAAATGCACCGGCAATAGACACAAGCCCTTTGGCGATTGACTCCCAACTCATTGCTCCCAAGATACTAAGAACCGGAGTCAATATGGCCAACGCAGAAGCGGCGACAAGCATTGCTGCAGAACCCCCAAGGGTCCCTTTCATAAGGTTAAGGCCGATTGCAAGCTCAGCGAGAGCAAGACCCATAGTCACAAGACCTTTTGCAATCTGCTCCCATGTGAACCCACCCATTTTGCCGAGAGCATCGGCTACAATTTCCAAAGAAGCAGCGACAATCACCAACCCGGTACCAATACCAACCATATTTTTAGGCATCAGTTTTGTGGCTATTGCAACCTCTGCTAAAGCTCCACCCATAGAGACTAAGCCTTTGGCAATCTGCTCCCAAGAAAACTTACTGAAATCCGACATCGTAGAAGCAAATATCTTCATGGCCGCTGCAATCTCTATCAAAGCCAGACCAGAAGAAATAACATGTTTTGCATTACCTGTAAGCTTTGTAAAAGCAGCAACTTCGAGAAGAAGCGCCCCTACACTCGTAAGACCTTTGCCGATTTCACGCCACTCCATTTGACCAAAATCTTTGCAAACAGATGCAAGAATCTTCAAAGCAGCGGAAAGAATTACAATACCGGTTGCGGTTGTCATGGCTTTACCACTAAATTTAGCGGTATTAAGGAATATATCAATCTCAGCAAGCAATACACCAACGCCGACAAGTCCCTTCGCCATCTGCTCCCAGCTTAAATCGGCCATATTGGAAGCAACCGAAGCCAGTATCTTAATTGCAGCCGCCATAATGACCATACCTGTAGCAGTTGTCATACTCCCTTTGCTGAATTTTGCCGTCGCCATAAATGCATCCAATTCAGCAAGCAATACGCCAACGCCGACAAGTCCCTCTGCTAATTCTCCCCAACTCAAATCAGCCATTTTCTTAACTGCGTTGGAAAGAACCAGAACAGCAGCCGCAAACACAATCAGATTCGTGGAACCTTTTCCACTAAAACCACCGAGTTTATTGAAGGCTGCCATGGAAGCAATCAGATCCGCAAAGAGAACCGTAATTGCGCCAAGGGAAGCAGATAGTTTCTCACTATCAATCAGAGATATGGCTACAATAGAACCAGCCAGAATTGCAATTGCCGCTGCAATTTTAAGCAGGGTACCAACTTTTAATTGCTGCTGATATGCTTCAAAACATCCTCTCACGCCATCCAGAATACCGGTGACATTTTCAAGAATATCTCCAACCCCATCGAATCCGTCCCTGATATCCTTGACGAATCCCATAATTCCAACGCCAATACCGCCGGCAATCAGCCCGTTTAACATGTCAATAAAACCATCAAAATTTGCATTTCCAAGTTTATTAACGAGAGAACTGATCATATCCCCGAAAGCATTGACAATACCCTTTGCAAAGCTTGTAACCAGTTTCCAAATCGTCTGAAGAACTTCTAGGAATTTACACTTTGAAAGTGCATCGCCAAGTGCATTGACAGCACTCATGACGCCGCTTTTCATATTTCCGGCAGATTCGCCAACCTGAGACATTCTTGTATGGATTCTCTCCAAAGTTATATGAATCAGTTCCAGCCCAGGAAGTTGAATCTTTTCCTTAATCATGCTCAGAAATTCTTTAAGCGACTGTTTGATTTCATCAAGGCTTGGAAGATTGAATTTCTCTTGGATTGCTTTGGCAAAATTCTTAAATTCCTCACCAGCCTTTTTTACAAACTCGATAACGCCCTGAATCGCTTTGTTGAAAACATCGTTCTTCTTGATGACTTCATCGAGATTAACAAGCCAATCACCAAAACTTCCTGTGACCTTTAAGATTCCGCCTCCTAGATTATCCAATCCGCCGAATAATGGAAATATAGCGTTAAACAATGCCGAAAACGCCTGTTTACCAATATCCAGAACGGCAAATATCCCTTTGAAAGTGCTTTTCAGATTTGCAGACGCAGAATCACTGAGTTTGAGATGGGAAGTAAATTCTTTCAGGGCATTAGTGATGTTGTAAAGGCGTTCCGCTGTCATCGGAGGAAATATCTCTCTGAATCCCTCGGAAATTGGTTTCACAACACTTGCCAAACCCTCAAAAGCATTTTTTGCCGCCTCTATCAAAGCGGTTCTACCGCCCATATCTTTCCAGCCTTGTAGCATGGAATTGCGGGCATCTGACTGTGCATCAATGAACCCGCCAATCGAATTACTAAGGCTTGTCCAGAGTGTTTTTGCTTCCTCGAAATCACCAAACAGGATTTCCCATGTCATAGCCCATCCAGAGCCAACAGCCTCTTTCAAGGTATCCATCAACTGGGTAAAGGTTTTGACATCCTGAGCCGCAGCAAATGCCCGTTTACCAATATCGGTTGTCTCGTCAGCATAATCCCGCAAGGTATTGACAAGGACTTCCGTTGTCATCCACTGGTACTGCAAGCTGTCATTGAAATTCTTAGTGGCGTCAATCGCATCGTCCATCGTGGAACCCTGATTGTTTTCTGTAAGCACGCGGTACATCCCATCGGCAGTCTTCTCGACTGTTCCGGCGGCAACCGCCGCTTCCAGAAGCTGAGTCTTAAATTCCACCGTTGCCATATTAGCGTTTTCAATGGATTTCCAGTCAATCAGCTTGACGTACCCTGCGGACAACGCCTGTGCAAAGTTATACATAGCACGAGACGCTTCGTTTGCATTTGCACCTGAGATAGCCGCCTCATTCGATACACCCTGAATTGCCATGACAGCATCTTCCAATTTAACACCGGCATTTGTGAACTTACCAATGTTGGAAGTCATATCCGCAAACGAATAAATGGTTCTATCAGCATATGTATTCAGCTCATTCAAATAACCGTTGACTTCTTCCAAAGAAGCGCCGGTACTCATCATGATTGTCTGAATCGACCCCATCTTCAACTCATATTCTTCAAACCCCTGTGAAATAGGCTCGATAGTCAAAGAGTGAAGCATCTGCTTTCCGGTGTTGATAATGGAGTTTGTGATGTTTGCAAGGGCGGTTACAGCCATGACTTCAAATGCTGAAAATTTAGCATGGACAGTCTCAACAGCACTGGTAAGACCGGACATATTGCAATTCTTGGCCGCGGAATTAACATTCTCCAAGCCCTTAGCTGCGCCATCCAGATTCAGGCTGCGTTTGAGTTTATCAAGCGTGGAAAGACTTGTCTGAACATTCTGCTCAAACTGTTTGTTGTCAAACCGCATCTCGACAACTCTTTCATCAACTGTCTTGCTCATAGCTTAGTAACCTCCCTCCATGCTTCGTTCGCAATTTTGTCAAAAATAGGCTGGATAGCAGGATTGATATAATCTCGCCCCTGTACCC
>OFGB01000925.1_pt1 | contig 19520 bp, 20 predicted proteins | sample 1521491 | NCBI WGS metagenome assembly OFGB01 (sample SAMEA3504095, study PRJEB24116) | mouse gut metagenome | biome: mouse gut; feature: mouse-associated habitat; material: faeces | place: Denmark | collected 2011
CCCGCCCCGGCATAAATTATACAACAATAAGGAGAGTCTGGATGAAGAGGAAAATCAATATATTGATCTTTAGCATATTGTTTTTAGCCGGGTTGTCCTTGCTGCTGTATCCATTCGTGGCAAACCAGTGGAACACATACAGGCAGAACGTCCTCATTTCTGCATATGACGAAACGCTTGCGCAGATGGAAGAATCCGGGGAAATTGATTACAGCGCACAGTGGAGCAGCGCAAATTCCTATAACAATGCGCTTCTCCCAAGTATTCTGCCGGACTCGTTCGCCGTGGCGGCGGCGTCGGAGGAAAACGCGGACTACATGTCCTGCCTGAACGTGACCGGGGACGGTATGATGGGATATGTGGAAATTCCCAAAATTGCGATTAAGATACCAATCCTGCACACCACGGAAGAGGAAGTGCTTGAACGGGCGGCGGGGCATTTAGAGGGCAGCTCCCTCCCGGTCGGCGGCGAAAACACGCACGCGGTCATATCCGCGCATAGGGGACTTCCGAGCGCGACGCTTTTTACCGACCTTGACAAACTCGAAGAAGGGGATCATTTCCTTCTATATATATTAGACGACGTTCTGTGCTATCAGGTAGATCAGATTAACGTCGTGGAGCCGGATGAAACCGGCGCGCTCGCTGTAGAAAGCGGCGAAGATTTTGTTACGCTTTTAACCTGTACCCCGTACGGCGTAAACAGCCACAGGCTTTTGGTCCGGGGGACGCGGACGCCTTATGTGGAGGGTATGGAGGAAGCCGTGCCGACCTCGTTGCTTGGGGTCAGCGCCCATACGAGTTACCTGTTGTGGGTAATCATAGGGCTTGCCGTGACGGCGGCGTTCATCCTTCTGCTGTACTTTTTAGACAGGAGAAGGCGAAAGTCCTATGCGAAACAACAGGCCGAAGCTGGATATGTGCAAAAACAGGAAAGCCCGCAGGCTGACAAACCGCAGGAAAAGCCGGATTTACAGGAAGAGCCCGATTCGGAATGCGAAGACGTTATCCTTGCCGATGCCGAAGACGTGGAGGAAATCCTAAAACAGGAAGCGGACGCATGGAAATCCGGAGGAAACCACAATGAAAAGTAAAATAACAGGTTTTATATTCGGGCTCCTGTTCCTGGCGGGTTTTGGGGTTTTAGCTTATCCGACTGTGTCGGATCAGTGGAATACCTACCGGCAGAACCTTTTGATCAACAGTTATGAGGATGCGCTGCAGGAATTGGAGCCGGAAGATTTCTCAAAGGAATGGAAACGAGCCAGAACGTTTGACAGGGCGATTACGCAGAACAACCTGTACGGGGATGTGTTCGGCGCGTCGGACGGCGATATAAAAAATACGAAATACTGGAAAGTCTTAAATGTCGCCGCGGACGGCGTTATGGGTTATTTATCCATCCCTAAAATCAATATCCGGCTTGCCATTTACCATGGAACCGGAGACGAAGTCTTACAAACCGGGATCGGGCATATGAACGGTACGAAGCTTCCGATTGGCGGGGAAAGCGCGCACAGCGTCTTAGCCGCACACAGAGGGCTTCCGAGCGCAAAGCTTTTTACCGACATTGACCAGCTGGTAAAGGGAGATATGTTTTATGTCCATGTGTTAGACGAAATTCTGGCTTACCAGGTGGATCAGATCCTGCCGATGGTGGATAAGGACGATTCCGAAACGCTAGAAGAGGCGCTTGCCATCACAGGAGGCGAAGACTTGATTACGCTGTTCACCTGTACCCCATACGGCGTTAATTCGCACCGGCTGTTAGTCCGGGGAACGCGCGTGCCGTATACAGGGGAAGAGGAAATACAGGGCACGTCTGTACAGTCTATGTTAAAAGCGGTGCAGAACTACTATATGCTGTACCTGATTATCGGGCTGTCCGTGACGCTGCTTATCATATCCGTCATGAGGATCCTGTTCCGGCGGAGGGACAGGAAGGGAAGAAAAGGAGGCTGAAAGTGAAGATGAAACATGTAGTAAAAAAAGGGGGAATCTTCGCCCTGGCGCTTGCCCTGCTGCTTGCCCTGCCCGCGCTGCCGGGGGCATTCGCTGCCGGAGCAGTCGACACGGCAAAGAAATGCTCCGTTACCTTCCGGTTAGAAGGCATGGAAGCGGAATATACGGAACTTGGGCAGATGGAAATCCCCATAAAGATGTACCGGGTAGCCGATATGGACGCAACCGGGAATTATGCCGTGCTGGAGGGGTTTGAAGGCCTTGATTTTTCAGGAATAAACTCTGCTACTTCGGCTAAGGACTGGCAGCAGATGGCGCAGACAGCCATAGATGCCGTGGAAAAAGAGGATATGCAGCCGGACGGAGAGACGGCGCTTAACGGCGCGGGGGAAGATGACGGGATAGTCGGCGGGCTTGCCGCGGGAATGTATCTTGTAAGGGCGGAAACGGTGCAGTCGCCGGAATACAGCTATGCGTTCGCCCCATACCTTTTGTCTTTGCCGAACAACTATTTTTATCAAACACAGGACGACGCATGGGTCTATGATGTCACATCCGAATTAAAGCCTGACCAGACTGAGCGTTATGGAAGCCTTGAAATCGTAAAACAGCTTGGCTCTTATAACCAGAGCCTTGGGAACGCATACTTTGTATTCCGGGTGGAAGCCATGCGGGGTTCACAGAATGTATACAGTAATGCGTTCGCCTTGGATTTTAATGCGCCGGGCGAAAAGAAGCTTCTGATAGAGCATATCCCGGCAGGCACGCAGGTAACCGTAACGGAGGTTTACAGCGGCGCAAGCTATGAGGCGTCCGGGGACAGCGTACGGCAGACTGCCATAATTGCGGAAGGGGAAGCCGGCAGCCCGGCCAGCGTCACATTCCGGAATGAATATAACGATCACAGGAACACCGGTACAGGTATCGTCAACCGCTTTACGTATCAGGATGGAACCTGGGATGTGGAACAGCAGGCGGACAGCGCCGGGCTGCAGTAAGGGGGAGAAGCGATGAAGAAATGTCTGAACAGGAAAACAATTGGCATGGCGGCGGCGGCGCTTACGCTTGCGGCGGTTGTCAGCACAGGCAGCGCAATGGCTTATTTTACCACCTACGCCCAGGCGGGCGGCGGCGCAGTAGTTCATTTAGGGTTCTCCCAAACGGTACCGGAAGAAACCGTCAGCAACTGGACAAAGCATGTTACGGTGAAGAACACCGGGGAAAGCGAGTGCTATGTGCGAGTCCGGGCGTTTGCCGGTGAAAGTTATCAGGCGGCGCTTACGTACAGAGACGAAAACGGCAAATGGACGCCCGGAAAAGACGGCTGTTATTACTACAGCGACGTTGTCCGGGCGGGGGAGCAAAGTGGGGAACTTTTGATCGGAATTGATAACCTGGGAAAAGAAGAATCATTCAATGTCATCGTTGTGCAGGAGGCGACGCCGGTATTGTATGACGCAGCCGGGAAGCCCTATGCGGATTGGGATATGGCATTTGATTCCGGGGAAGGGGGCGCCTTACAATGAGAAAAAAGAAAAGAAGCGCCGTCCGTCCGGCTATTCTCTTAACTGCGGCGGCAGGGCTTTTGCTCTTCTCCACGGTAGGGAGCACAAGGGCGGCGTTAATGTATTACAGTGAAAATTACGCTGCGGAAGTGACTGTTTCAAGCATTGGTATTACCTTAACGGAAAACGGGGAGAAAATCAGCTACCGCGACTACACGAACGGCGGAAACGAATGGAACGAGGCGGAAGGAAAGCTTTTAACGAAGCTTCTGGCAGAAGGGGAAGCATTGATGCCCGGCAAAGAATATCCGGAACGACTTGGCGTGACGAACAGCGGTTCTATCGACACATATGTGCGCGTGATTGTAACAAGAAGCTGGATGGACGCCCAGGGAAAGGATACGACACTGACGCCGGCGCTGATTGATTTGCATTATCTGGAGAACGGCTGGATTATAGATCCGGCTGCTTCCACCGAGGAACGCACAATTTTGTATTGCACGAAGCCGGTTCTGGCCGGCCAGGCGGCGCCGGATTTGACGGACACATTAAAAATCGATTCTACGATAACAAACAAAGTCACACAGAATGTTACGGAAGTCGGTGGGAACAAGACGATAGAGACCGTATACGACTACGACGGCTACCAGTTTCATATCAACGCGGAAGTGGACGCCGTACAGACGCACAACGCAAAAGAGGCTATTAAAAGCGCCTGGGGCGTAGATGTGAATATAGCGCCAGACAAAAGTCTGAGTTTGCAGTAAGGAGGCATGGGACATGAAACGGAAACTAATCTGCCTGATTGCGGCGTTTTGCCTGACGTGCGGCATGAGCCATGCCGTATATGCAGAAGATTTCACCGGCTCGCCGGACTGGACGGTGACGTTTAACGGTAAAAAAATGGAAAGCAACTTCAGTTCCTCGCAGCTTGCAGAGGAAGTTTACCAGATTCAGCCGGGCGACACAATGACCGTGCAGATAAATTTAAAAAACAGCGGCGAAAAAGCCGCCGACTGGTATATGACAAACGAAATCATCCGGAGTTTTGAGGACAGCCAGGAAGCTGCGCAGGGCGGCGCTTATGCCTATACCCTTATTTATTCGGATCACCGGGGAGAGGAAACCGTTCTTTACATGAGCGAATCCGTCGGCGGGGAAGGAAGCGCCGGGGGAAAGGAAGGGTTGTACCAGGCTGCGGATTCCTTGAGCGAGTACTTTTTTCTTGACAGCCTTACCACAGGTCAGTCCGGGGTAGTCCGCCTCACCGTCGGCTTAGACGGCGAGACGCAGGGCAATGCCTATCAGAATACGTTAGCGCAGCTGCAGATGAATTTTGCAGTGGAAGAGACCGCCTCTACGTCCATGCGCCGGCGCGGCGAACACAGTGATGAAGGCGGAGGGGCGCTTGGGGACGGAAGCGGCCCCGGAGGCAGCGGATCCTCCCCGCAGGTAGGAGATCCGCTTGCGGGCGGAAGTTCCGCAGCCAGGCATCTGCCAAAGACCGGGGATGAAACCGATATTATGCCGTACTGCGCGGCGGCGCTGGCAAGCGGCATGGTTCTGCTGGTTTTGGGGCTTTTGTTATTAAAGAGAAACCAGGAACGTGAAACGGAGGTGAGGGCATGAATCCGAAAAAGCCAATAAACCCGGCAAAAGGCAAATTTGCCCGGGCTGTAAAAAGGGCTGTAACGGCGGCGTTTGTGTTTGGCGTATGCCTGTCGTGCGCATCCCGGCCGGCCTTAGCGGCAAAGCGTGCGCCTTACACCTATACCGTGGCGTTTTATGCCGGCAACCGCGGCGCGTTCCAAAGCGCGGCGGGACTGACCGTGGAAGGCGGGAAAGGAAAGATTGATGTCACGGCGGAAAAGATAACGGTCAGCGGCCTTAGCGCCGGGGATGTCGTTTCTTTCAATACGCAGGCCGGTGCATTTTCACTTATGGATTCCGGTAAATACTACGTGCGCGGGCTGCGTGAGAGCGGCCGCGACAACGGTACGGTGGCCGCGTCCGCATTCCGGGTGGACGGAGACGCCGACTACGTGGCTGCTTACGGCATCAAAGGAGACACGGTAGCTTACACCGTCAACTATGAAGATGCAAATGGGAATGCACTGGCAGAAAGCAATACGTACTACGGGAATATTGGCGACAAGCCGGTTGTTGCGTACGCATATATCCCGGATTACACGCCGGATGTGCTGGCTCAGACCAAGACGCTTTCGGCAAATGCGGCGGAGAATGTATTCACCTTTATATATACGCCGAATGCGGAACTTGGAGCCTCTGAAGAAGAACCGCCTGCAGGAACGGAGCCCGGTGCGCCCGGATCCGCGCCGTCTGTAAACGGGCCGGCAGAAGCGCCCGCCCAGACAGCGCCTGCTTTGTCTGCGACGCCGACAGCCCCGGCTGCGCCGACGCCGGCTGCCACGCCGGACGCGACTCCGGCAGCTCCGGAAGACGCGGAAGCGCCGGTTGTCCCGGAAGATGATGCGGCCCCGGATGACGTAGCTTTGCCGGATGAGGATGTGCCGCTTGAAAACCCGGATCTGCGTGACCTTGACGATGAGGAGAACGAAAAGACGCCGACCGGCAATATCAAGCTGCCGGACGAAGAGGATGTGGAAAAGGGTCTCCCGCTCGCGCTTTATATCGGGATGGGTACGGCTGCAGGCGTCGGGCTTGCGGCAATGGCGCTCATTTTAAAGAAACGCAGGAAAACAGCGAAAGGCAGGACGGGAAACGCAGATGGAACCGATAAACCAGGACATTAAACCTAAAAACAGGAACAGGGGGAACAGGAAAAGCCCAGGCGCTGCAATCTGCAGCGCGCTGGGCTCGTTCCTGTTGATCGCGCTGATTGCGCTTTGCCTGCCGTTGACGGCGCCGAAGGCGTTCGGATACCATATCTACACGGTTATCAGCGGAAGCATGGAGCCGGCGGTTCCGGTTGGGAGCCTTGTATATATAGAGAGCGTAGAACCGGAGGACGTAGCGGAGGGGGATGTGATTGCGTTTTACAGCGCGGAAGATCAGGCGTCCATTATTACGCACCGCGTGGTAGAGAACCGTGTGCTGATGGGGGAGTTTATCACAAAAGGGGACGCGAACCGTACGCAGGACATGAACCCGGCGCCGTATGCGAATTTTATTGGGATTGTACGGCTGACGGCGCCGCATGTAGGCCGGATCGCCCAGGTTTTGACCAGCACGGCGGGAAAGATTGCGGCGGCATGCGCAGTTGCGGCGGCGGTGCTTTTTCATATCGCAGCGGCGGTACTGGACCGAAGGTAAAAATGGGATACCGGCTGTTGGAACGGATTTAATTTCTGCCCAGCAGTTCCTTTTCGTCTTCCCTAAGCGCCCGGTATTCTCCTGGTAATAGCGTTTCGTCCAGCCAAAGGCCGCCCATAGCAACGCGTTTTAAAAAAAGCACCTGTTTTCCGACAGCTGAAAACATCCTTTTGATTTGATGGTAACGCCCTTCTGTAATCACGACGCGCACGTTCGAAACGTCTCCTTCTGAAAGTACGGTAAGCTTTGCCGGTTTTGCCGGCAAGTCGTCTCCAATGTGAACCCCGTTTTTAAAAGCTTTTACATCTTCATCTGTCACTTGTCCCAAAATTTTGGCTTCATAAACCTTTTCTACATGTTTTGCCGGGCTCAGCAGGTTATGGGACAGCATTCCGTCGTCTGTAATCAAAAGCAGCCCTTCCGTATCCAAATCCAGCCGGCCCACCGGGGAGAGTCCCTTCCGTTTGTCTGTAATATAATCCATGACCGTTTTATGTAAGGCATCCTGGCGCGCCGTCACGCAGTTTCCCGGTTTGTTGAACATATAATATACAAATTTCTGATACTGTATTTCCTCGCCCAACAAGCATACCGATTGTATTTTGGGATCCACCTGTTGTTTTGGACTGGCGCATTTTACGCCGTCTACGGTAACAGTCCCCTGCTTTATGAGCCGTTTTATTTCACTTCTGGTAATACCCTGCATATCTGAAAGCAGCTTGTCCAGTCGCATAAAAATCCCTCCATATGCTTATTACTTTTCTTTCCGCAGCCGATATGTCCTTGCTTTATTTTTTCCTATTGCCTCGACATCATCCGTGGCAGCAAGTATTTCTCTTGTTCTTGCCATACTCAATCCCAGTAGTTCAGCAATATCTCTGGTTTTTGCTGTTTTATGTCCTTGTAAATACAATCTGATTTTTTCCTGATTTCTATTTGTTTTTATCGCTTGTTTTTTGATAAATTTTAATGTTAGGGATGTTCTGTCCGGGTCAAAACTTTCCTTTATATAAGGTTCTTCCCAACCTTCGTCTTCCCAAACATGAAAGATATTAGGTACTCCGCTTCCCGCATGCTCGCCAATATTTATCAGATTAAACATTTTCATCTAATTCTTATTTCTTGGGTCAGATTTTCCTCCTCTGCGCATTTGCTCCTTTCCTGGTCTGATATAACCGGGATTTTCCAAAATAATTTTTGTTTCTTCTTTAATTATGAGAATGCCATATTTTCCATAAAAATCTGCATTAATAATACAATTTGCCAACGCTTCCCGTAGCGCCCGGTGAACTGGCATATCATCAATCCGAAAACCTCCCTGAATTTTAAACGGCACCTTGATATCCTTAATTATCTTATTATATACTCGAAAATAGAAGTCAAATAAATTTCCTGGCCATTCGCCTGATGATGATTGAAGCCTGTCTGACCATCTTATTACCGTATCCGGATTTTCCCTGTAATCAAAAAAATATTCCGGAAAATATCGTACAATATCATATTCATTTCTAAACATAAGCATTCCGGCCGCAGTTGGGTGAAGCTTTTTATCATCTTTCGAAAAACCTGCTGCACCGATTACTCTAAGGTATTCCTTATCGTCCAGTCTTTCAAGCAGTTGACAAAAGCAGAGTAGGTATCCCATAAACTGTTAGGTAGTCCACCTTCTGCTTTCTTTACTTCTCTGCGGTTATCTTCTTTGTAGGAGTCAAAATTTGATAAATCAAATATTTTATTCATGTTTTCTCCTTATATAAAACTAACTATATACAGCAATGCTAATTGTATTACAAAGACTAGAGAATTTTTTATACACAGAACATATTCTTTTTTCTATTCAATATAACACGCCTTTTAATAATACACAAGTTTATTTCTCTTTTCCTTTTACATGAACTACATCTTGCCTCCAAAATTAAAAAGCAGGCGAACAAATCCCACAGACCTGTCATCCTGCTTATAAAACGGTTCATATATTTTACACAGGTACGTTTAAAATACCCCGAAATACATCCCAATCCAGTAAATTGCACCAAGTAACCAACTTGTAAATATACCATATAAAATAACCGGCCCTGCAATTGTAAATATCTTGCAGCCAATTCCAAAAACCTGTCCTTCTTTCTTAAACTCAATACATGGAGCCGCCACTGAATTTGCAAATCCGGTAATCGGTACCAGGGCGCCCGCGCCGCCAAAGTTCGCAAATTTTGGGTAAAGGTTAAATCCGGTCAAAACTACGCTAAGCAGTACCAAAAACAGGCTGCACCAGCTTCCCGCTGTATCTTTGTCAAGCCCCAGGCTGCCGCAGTACTGTAAAATTCCCTGCCCGATAATACAGATAAGCCCTCCGGCTACAAAAGCTTTCGCCATATTCTTTGGCAGTGAATGGGTAGGCGTCACCTCTTTGACGTATTCATTATATGCTCTTTGTTCTTCCGCTTTCTGCGGGCTGATTTTCTTTTCCTTTGCCAATTTTTTTACCTCGTTTCCTTGCTTAGTTTACCTGCCAGATCCGTTCTTCTCCAAGTCCCCAGCGCAAAAGTTCTTTCATCTGTTTTTCATATTCGTCGGTTGGTTCATACTTAAGCAGCATATGAACCAGATGCCGTTCCTTGGGATCGTCCGGCTCGGATGCCTGTAACGCAGGCAGGATTTTTTCTTTCAAGGCGCCGGGCAGGATATCCGCGTCTACTTCAATCCCGCGCAGACGGCAGAAAAGCCCCGCTGCATAATAAAACTCATAGTTCCCGAGCAGCGCTGACGTCTGCATATTACATTTGATAATGATACTTTGCCTTGCAACCAGTGTAACCATATCTATCCTCTCCTTTTCGTCATTTTAATCCGCTTTGCCCCGTACGTCAACCGCGAATTTGGTACAAATAATGCCTTTTATCCCATTTGGCGGAAGAAATAAAACAGTCCGCCTATCACTTTTCCTGCAGCAAGCGTCGTGATGACCAGTGACAGTCCTTTTTTTAACTTCAGCCTTCGAAAAACAATTGGGAATACATTCATAATTTCCGCAAGCGCCATTACAAGGCATCCTACCTGGATGCCGCTGCCAAGTCCAAACAGCGCCAGCATGGGACGGCCAAGCGGAATGGGCATTTGAGGAAACACTGTTACGATGTTTCCCAGAACGCCGCCCAGCATAACCATGGACTCATATAACAGCACATGGGCCGCTGTCCGGCTCATTCCGATAATCCGCGGGACAACACTGATGGCAACAATGAGGGCAAACGTCCCTCCGGCCGCTGCGAAGCCGCACATCAAACCCAGCGCCCCAAGCAGGATATGGTTAATCAACATCAATTTCTTTTCCCCCTCTTGCGGCATTCTGGATAAATGTGGTGTCTACGTCCTGTTCATATTTGCGCAGCTGTACCTGAATTGGAGTCGGGTCGGGCGTAATTTTATGTTTTCCGAAGTGGTTAAAAAATACCAGGATGCCGATTGCAAGCCCAATGCAGTACATGATTTCCAGTTCCGTTACGCCGCTTTGTTCTGCGCCCATTACCTGTTCGTAAAATTTCCCGAACAGTTCCGTGATGCCGATATCGTTATTGAATGACATAATCGTAAACGCCCCTCCGAAGAATACTACCAGGCAAAGCGCAGCTGTTTTCAGGTAATCTATCCAGTTAGACTGTGACGGATCTTTTCTGTATTCCAAAATAAAGTCCGATTCGCCTTCGTTTTGGATTTCGGCATTTGGGTAATCTTCATGAATTAGTTCTACAACTTTTAAAACCGAAAAGATTTCCCGCTGGATTTTTACGTTTTTTTTGGATGCCGGAGGCGGCGGAAACGCGTAAAATTTTTTCTGCTTGATTTGGCGTACCATTGTTTCATTGGAACTTGTGACGGCCGCGATATCGCCTATGGTTACATTACGGTCGAAGATCAGCACGTTTTGATCGATTTTAATATAAACCGTTTCGTCGTTTGCACTCATACGCATCCGCTCCCCGTAAGTTCTTCCCATACGAATATCCCTTCTTGTGGGGGAGACGCTTTCTTTTTCAGTACCCTGTAATACAAAACGCCGGAAACCACAGCGGCCGTAATTACCATAAACAGGCAAATGCGGTATAATTTTCGGTTCATACTGCTCACTTCCTTCTCATTTTCTTTTGAGTAGTATGTATCTTTTTTTAAAACTTATGCAAAATGGATAGCAAAAAACAGAAATGGTACTTATAATAGAATGGTGTTTTTGGGTGATGTGTATCGGATATAAATGATCGGAAAGGAGCCTGTAAAAATGTCCGACAGTAAAAAAATACTGGCGCTGGCCGTAGAAATCGGCGATGTGCTTTTAAGGAACGGCGGAGAAATTTACCGCGTGGAAGACACGATACTGCATGTTTTAGACGCGTATGGCGTTGCGGAATACGACGTCTATGTGCTTTCCAACGGTATTTTTGCCAGCGCGAATGAACAGAAAGAAGACGCCTGCAGTATCGTGCGCCATGTTCCGCTTGGCGACGTGCATTTGGGCAGAATTGCCGCTGTGAACCAGCTTTCGAGGGAAATCAGCGCGGGGGAATGCGACGTGGCTGAAGCCTGGAAACGTCTGGACAGCTGCAAGGCGATACCTGTGGAGCGTCCGGTGGTGCAGAACATATGCTGCGGGGTAGGCTGCGCGTGCTTTTGCACTATTTTTGGCGGCGGGCCGCTTGACGCTTTTTTTTCTTTTTTGCTGGGCTTTTTTTTGCAGTTTCTGCGTTTGCGTCAGCAGGAGCATGGTACGTCCAAATTTTTGACGAATATTGCAGGGAGCGCGTTTCTGACGGCGTCAAGCCTTGCGCTTCTGAAAATGGGGCTTCCTGTTTTACAGGATAAAATTGTAATCGGAAGCATTGTGCCTCTTTTGCCGGGAATTGCGCTTACGACTTCGATCCGGGACTTGTTCGGCGGCGACTATTTGTCAGGGGCCATACACCTTTTGGACGCGCTTTTAACGGCGATGTGCATTGCCCTTGGCGTGGGAATGGTTATGATTTTATACCGCGATTTGACGGGAGGTGTAATAATGCTATGATACTGCAGTTTGTGCTTGCAATGATTGCAACGGCGTCGTTTGCCGTTTTGTTTTGCGTACCGAAGGATCAGTTTTTGTTTAGTTCCCTGACGGGGGCGCTGGGGTGGATTGGCTATTTGATTTTTTGTGGGCTTGGCTGCGGGACGGTTACCGCCTCTCTGCTGGCTACATTTTTTCTTACGATTGTATCGCGCTTTTTTGCAGCGGTCCGGAAAAATCCGGTAACGCTGTACCTTATGACCAGTATTTTTACGCTTGTACCGGGAGCCGGGATTTATTATACGTCTTATTATTTTATTATAGACGATATGGCTTCGTTTGCTGCAAAAGGGATAGAGACTTTTAAAATTGCCGGAGCGATTGCGGTTGGGATTATATTTGGGTTTTCGATTCCGCAGAGTGTGTTCCGATGGAGGAGTAAAGGATAACTGCTTCTGCCGTAAATAAGAGACCTGATATTTTGAAAGGGAGACAGAAAAAACGGTATAGCTCAAATAGCTATACCGTTTTCCTGCCGTTTGTTATTTTTTCTTATAGACGGCGTTCTTAAGTCCCGCGCCCTTCATTTTACTCTTCAGGGATTTTAAATTCATCTTCTTAGGGTAATAAACTTTACACGATTTTATGCCCTTAAATGCGTTTTTGCCAATCCTGGGCGCTTTCTTGCTTTTAAATTGAATGCTCTTTAATTTGCTGCATTTGTTAAAGCTGTTTGCGCCGATTTTTGTGACATTGGCTCCAATAATTATATTTTCCAGTTTTTTGTTATTGTGGAAGGCTTTTTCTCCAATTGCCGTTACTTTATATGTAAAGCCGTCTTTTGCCACAGTTGCAGGTATGGTTATTTTCTTTTTGCCGGAAGCTGTTAATTTCTGGACGGATACGGTTCCGTTTTTGGCATCGGATTTCGTTACCTTGTACGAAAGATTGCCTTTGGTGATGACTGCGTTTACCGGCTGTGGTTTTGGAGCTTCTGGCTGCGGCTGCGGTTGTGGCTGCGGCTGCGGCTCCGGATTGATAATAGGACCTGGATCCGGATCTGCTTTTTTGGTCACCGTAATATGTACGACTGCCGTTTTGTCCGGGGAGGAAACGCTTGAAACCGTAATATCCGCGCTGCCGGCTCCGATTGCCGTAACTTTACCGGATGCATCTGCTTTTGCAACTGCTTCATTGGAAGAAACGTAGAGAAGTTCTTTATTGGTTGCATTTTTCGGTGAAACGGATGCCTGAATCTGGTATGTTTCTCCTGTGTTTAACGTTTTGTTCTGTTCTGTTACATGAATGCCGGCAACCGGGATAGAGCTTATTACGCCGAATGTAATGCCGCCGCTTACTTCCTGTGAATTGACAACCGCTTTAACCACAACGTTTTTCAATTGTCCTGTAGCTGTTGAAATCCAGGCGTAGGGCGTTTCTACCGTATCTGCCAGTTCGCCGTCTATATAAATATTATAACTTTCCGCATCTTTTGTTTCTTTCCAATGCGCCATTACACGTCCGTCTTCGACGGCAAGTATCTGGCTGTCACTTCCGGAAGGAAGGGAAGGCGCTTTTATTTCACTGAGGAAAATACGGAATGCATCCAGTTCAACTTTTGTGCCGGAACTGTCGGCTGTTTTTTCATTGGTTGCTTTTACGGTTACCGTATGGTTTCCGAAAGGCAGGTCTTTTTTACTGAATAGAACGCTTTGCCGTACAGTAGTGGGAGAGTAGGTGTCCACGGTATCATACGTTTCACCGTCAATGCTAATCTCCAAAAAGCCCCTGTCGTGGTTTAATACGCTGATTACTTCGACGCCGGTACCTTCAAAGGACAGCGTGGCCGTTTCTGTTCCAGTCGGGTTTTGCAGGTATTTGATGGTTCCGGCATAATTGCCGCTTTCTTCCCAGTCTCCCCAATTGCCGACGTATTCAATGCGTGGGTCTATATCGTCTATCATTTCGCCGGCTGCTTTTGTCTGTACGGATGTACTTAAATTAGACTCTAAGGCGCCCATTCCGGCTGATATCTGATAATTCAGAACGCCTAAAATCTCATAGGCGGCAGTATCCGTATAGCTTGTGCCCGAAATGCCGGATGCAATCTGTATTCTGCCGCCGCCTGCTGTCTGGCGATAAACATTATAAACGGCGCCTTTTGATGAAATTGCGTCCCAGGAAAGCGTTACCGCGTCACCTTCCTGCTTTGTAATCGCAAGGTTTGCCGGAATCTCTTCTTTTACCGGAAATTCTGTAATTTTGTAACGGTTGCCTGTTTCTGTGGCGAATGAAATTTCGTCGTCGGAAATTTTTTCTGTTTTCACAGTTTTTCCGTTTTGATCTACGACTTTTACAACGGCTATATTTTCATATTTAAGAACTGCGTCGTTCCCTTTGTTGGATGTGATTTCCACATTTTTTAGACTGCCGTTGGACCATTTGAGATCCACTTCAAAATTCCCTCTGGCTACAAGGCCTGCCGCTTCGCCTTCTGTCCATACATCCGGAAGAGCCGGAAGGAGATCCATACAGCCTACGTTGCTTTGCAGCAGCATTTCTGCTACGCCGGAAGTATAACCGAAATTACCGTCAATCTGGAATGGCGGATGCGTATCCCAGAGGTTTGCATAGATACCGTTTTTAAATAAATCGGTAATCAGTTTGTATGCCCGGTTTCCGTCCCTGAGTCTTGCCCAGGTGTTAATCCTCTGGCCCATGCCCCAGCCGGTGCTGGCGTCGGTTCGATTCTCCATGGAAACTCTTGCAGCTTCCAGCCATTCCGGTGTTTTGGTGGTAATCAAATCGCCCGGATACAGTCCAAGCATATGGGAAATATGCCTGTGGCCAAATCCTTCGCCCCCCATGCTGCCAAGCGTGGTTTCGTCGTACCATTCTTTGACTTGTCCGTCGTCCCCGATCTCAATCGGTCCTTTTAAATTTTGCTGGTTGGATATCCAGGTGTCTATTTTGGAAGTATCTGTTTCCCCGACAACTTCCGCCGCTGTAATTACGTCTTCATAAAGCTGCCAGATCAAAGACTGTTCGTATGTATTTCCGCTGGTATATGGCCCGTGCTCGGGAGAATAAGACGGGGAAGATACCAGCTTGCCGTCTGCGTCCGGAATCATCATCTGATCATAAAGCGTAGCTTCTTCCTTCATCATCGGATAAATATTTTCTTTCAGATAATCTTCGTCCCGGGTAAAATCATAATATTCCCAACAGTTTTGTATAATCCACGGCATTGCGGCCGGAGACCAGCCCCAGGAAAATGACCAGCCCGGGCAGGTCCATCCAAACGGATTGTTCTGCGTGTGCGCCATAAACCCGTTTTCCGGGTTTTCGTCCGTACTTTCGATTCCGGCATAAATCTTTGCCGTTACGCGCCCTGGTTCGCGCAGGGAATCGACGTAGCTAATCAAAGGCTTGCCGCATTCTGCCAGATTCGTAACATAAGTCGGCCAGTAATTCATTTGAAGATTGACGTTTGTGTGATAATCTGCATGCCATGCCGGCCGTGTGTCTTTGTTCCATACGCCCTGAAGGTTGGAGGGAAGTTGGGAATTTTCTCTGGAAGAGCCTAAGGTCAGATACCGGCCGTACTGAAACAGCATGGTTTCTAGCTGCCGCCGTTCGCCGTCGCTTGCGGAACCGTTGTTATAGGCGGTAAGCAGTTCGTCTGTCGTTTTGTCGGAAACAACGGCGTATAAATCCAAACTCATCCGGGAATAAAGGCTCTGATAATCTTTGATATGATCTTCCCTGACAGCCTCATATCCTTTTGCAGCTGCGTTGTCCACGGCGTCTTTTACCCTGCCGTGAAGCGCGTCTGCCGTTTCTCCGGTCCGGTATACGGGATAATCGTTCTTATAATCGGTTGCTGCCGATACAAATACGGTAATGGAATCTGCGTTGCGGACTTCTAGCTTATTTCCGTTTGCAGTCACGCTTCCGCCATTGTTTGTGACTTTTAAAAAAGAATCAAATTTCAGCTGGTTGTCCGTAAGCTGACCTGCTACGGTAAGCGTGTCGCTGACAGCCGTCGCCGTCGCACCATGATGGGACGTAAAACGGACGTCCAGATTCAGTTTATGGCTGCCGTCGGCAGAAAGTTTTGCGGCAAGCACATTATCCGGATTGCTGACAAAAAATTCTCTTTTGTAGGACGTGCCGCCTGCTTCAAAATTTACGGTTGACAATGCGGTATTCAAATCCAGATCTCTGGTATATCCGGTTGCATTATTTGCGTCAAGATCCTGGTAATCAAAATAAATATCGCCCCACGGCTGATATGCGCCGTAACCGACCGAACTGTTCCATTCACCCTGTCCGCCGTCTCCGATCAGGGTACCGCATTTTTGGGACGCGGCCTGGTCATTTCCCTGTGCGAACAAATCTTGGATTTCTTTTACCAGCGCGCCGTTTCTGCCGACATTTTCTAGGTTTCCGCCATTGTAATCCGGGCGCAGCGTGCTTGGGCCTCCTGTCCACAGCGTTTTCTCATTAAATGTCAGATGTTCGCTGGCAATGCTGCCGTAGATATTTGCCCCCATATCGCCGTTTCCAATGGGGATTGTGTGCTCCTGCCAGTCAGTTGCCGGTTCGTCATACCACAGCCGGAGCGGATTGCCGGCCGTTTCGTCCCCCACTGCGTCCACAGGTTCTGTAAACGCCGAAGCGGGAACGGAAGTGGCTAACAAAGTTGCTACAAGGCTGGCTGACAGAATCTTTTTTATCAATTTTGCCCTCATACTTATTTCTCCTTCCTTTTTAAGAACTATAATTTCAGTATAACATAAGATATCAGGCATTTCTACTTTAAAAACACTATTAGCGGATATTTTGTAGCAGTCAGCCTGCAACCGCGCAGTTTGCAGCCAATATAGCAGAATAGCAGGGAATCCGGCCCCCCCCTTTTTGAGATCCTGCGTTACAGCTTCATTGTAAGCGCAATCCTCTGCTTTTTCAAATCCACGCTAAGCACTTTCACTTCCACAATATCCCCCACGCTGACCGCCTCAAGCGGATGCTTGATATACCGTTCGCAAATCTGCGAAATATGCACCAGCCCGTCCTGGTGGACCCCGATATCCACAAACGCCCCGAAATCTATCACATTGCGCACCGTGCCTTTTAACACCATTCCCGGCGTAAGATCTTTCATCTCCAGCACATCGCTGCGCAAAATGGGCTTTGGCATGTCCTCCCTGGGATCCCGCGCGGGTTTTTCCAGTTCTTTTACTATATCCGCTAACGTCAGTTCTCCGATGCCGAGTTCTTCGGACAGCTTCTTTGTATCCGATACCTTTTTTGCAATTCCCTTCAACGTACCCTGTTTTAAATCAGCCGCCGTATACCCCAGCTTCTCCAGCAGCTTTTCCGTCGCCCCATAGCTTTCCGGATGGACGCTTGTAGCGTCTAACGGGTTTTTGCCGCCTGTAATTCGGAGAAACCCGGCGCACTGTTCGTATGCCTTCGGTCCTAATTTTGCGACCTTTAGCAGCTGCGGGCGGGCGGTAAACCTGCCGTTTTCCTCCCGGTATGCCACAATGTTTTTGGCTACCGCTTTGCTGATGCCCGAAATATATTCCAGCAGGGACGCCGACGCAGTATTTAAATCCACGCCTACTTTATTTACGCAGCCCTCTACCACGCCGCCTAATGTCTCGCCTAACTTCTTCTGGTTCATATCGTGCTGGTACTGGCCCACGCCGATGGACTTCGGATCGATTTTTACAAGTTCCGCCAGCGGATCCTGCAGGCGCCGGGCAATCGAAGCGGCGCTCCTTTGGCCGACGTCAAAATTCGGAAATTCTTCCGTCGCCAGCTTGCTTGCCGAATATACCGACGCTCCCGCTTCATTAACAATCACATACTGCACCTTTTGCGGAAGTTCCTTTAACAGTTCCACAATCACCGTTTCGGATTCCCTCGAAGCCGTGCCGTTCCCGACCGAAATCAGGGTAACGCCGTATTTTTGAATCAGCCTTTTTAAGATCTTTTTGGATTCTTCTACCTTATTTTGCGGAGCCGTAGGGTAAATAACCACAGTATCGAGCACCTTTCCGGTCGAATCCACAACTGCCAGCTTGCACCCGGTACGGAATGCCGGATCCCAGCCTAACACAGTCTGGCCTGCAATCGGCGGCTGCATCAAAAGCTGCTCCAGATTCTTGCCGAATACTTTGATTGCTCCGTCTTGTGCCCGTTCAGTCAGAATATTTCGGATTTCCCGTTCAATTGCGGGAGCAATCAGGCGCTTATAGCTGTCCGAAACCGCATCGGCAAGCAGCGGCGCCGTATACGGATTATCCCGGCGGATCACCTTGCGGGTTAAAAAACGGATAATATCCTCCTCCGGCGCTTCTACCTTTACCGTAAGCGCCTTTTCCGCCTCCCCGCGGTTTAAGGCAAGTATCCGGTGCCCCGCCAGCTTGGACAGCGCTTCGTCAAACTCATAATACATTTCATAGACGGATTCCGCCTCCTTATCCTTCGCCGCCGATACCATACGTCCTTTTTTCATTGTAAGTTCCCGGATTCGGATGCGGTAATCCGCTTCGTCAGAAATGCTCTCGGCGATAATATCCTTTGCGCCCTCAATTGCATCCTGTACGGTATGTACTTCCTTTTCTTCATTTAAAAATGCATTTGCATCTTCCTCAATCGGTTTTTGGGTTCTTTGCAGTAAAATCAGGGTGGCAAGTGGTTCTAAGCCCTTTTCTTTGGCGATAGTCGCGCGGGTTCTGCGTTTGGGGCGGTACGGGCGGTAGAGATCGTCTACAACGACCATCGTTTCTGCCGCTAAAATCTGCGCGCGCAGTTCTTCAGTCAGCTTGCCCTGTTCGTCAATGCCGGCTATCACCTGGTTCTTTTTTTCTTCGAGGCTGCGCAGGTAAGTGAGCCTTTCATATAAATTGCGCAGCACTTCATCGTCTAATGCGCCGGTAGCTTCCTTGCGGTAACGCGCAATAAACGGAATCGTGTTGCCTTCATCAATCAGTTTTACGGCTGCTTCGGCCTGGCGCTTTTTGACGCCAAGTTCTTGTGCAAGCGTTATAATGATATCCATGCTTTTATTCCTTTCCGGTATTTATTTTGGTTGTCCGTATACAGCTGAGGCGGACGTGGTATTATCTTGTGTGCCGGTAACTCTACTTATTTTATCATACAAAAGGATTCTGTGGATAGGATTGAAATCTAAAAAAAAATGTGATAGACTTAAAAATAGACGACGAGGTTTCCACGGCATACTTCGTCGTTTGCTCGTTTCAAAGTTATATAACTAAGCAGGAGGGATCTGAGTAATGGAATTTCGTCCATGTATTGATATACACAATGGAAAAGTAAAACAGATTGTCGGCGGCAGTTTAAGGGATATGGGGAACCGGGCGCAGGAGAATTTCGTGTCGGAAAAAGACGCGGCGTTTTATGCGCGGTTTTATCAACAGGACGGGATAAAAGGCGGCCATGTGATTTTGTTAAACCATGCAGGAAGTATTTATTATGAAGAGACCAAGCGGCAGGCGGTTTTTGCCCTGCGCGCCTATCCTGGGGGCTTACAGGCAGGCGGCGGCATTTGTGCGGAAAATGCAAAGGAGTTTCTTTCGGAAGGCGCGAGCCATGTTATCGTTACGTCTTATGTATTTTCCGGCGGAAAGGTCAATTTTGAAAATTTAAAAAAGCTGGTGCGGGTAACCGGAAAGGAGCGCCTGGTGTTGGAT
>OFGB01000928.1_pt1 | contig 19509 bp, 13 predicted proteins | sample 1521491 | NCBI WGS metagenome assembly OFGB01 (sample SAMEA3504095, study PRJEB24116) | mouse gut metagenome | biome: mouse gut; feature: mouse-associated habitat; material: faeces | place: Denmark | collected 2011
AATTATTAACTGACTCATTTCTTACTCTCCTCTCTATAATTGTATTTTCCTAAAATATCTATATTACACACCAAAAACATATGCAGTTCTGTAGTGTTAATTCCTGATATGCAATGTATTTATTATACTTTGGTAATAAATTTTATTGGTATGCAGTATAAATGTTTCTCTTACGCTGTAAGATATTTTCCTTGTTCTATAAGACCAGCAAAAAATGTTTTTATATTCAATTACTGTAAATTTACTCTTTCAAAATAGATTAGAATATAATTATCCTAGTTTTACTGTTGCCTATATTTTATCCGCAAGGTGGACACTACATAGACACGTTGATTGCGGAAACCCTTTATTTTCCGTTTGTGTTCCCACACCCGATATCAACTACCACCGAAACATCAAAGTAGTTTTTGAGGTGCTTATTTCGGATTTTTTCACCCTCCGAAGTGAACATGAAATGCTTCGCAAAGTGCCTAAAATAAAGGATTTCTACAAGGTTTTCCTTTGTATCGACACAATAGTCTCCACATGCACCGAATGCGGAAACTGATCCACCACCCTCGCTCTCTTCACTTCATATCCTCCCCCACACAGGTACTTCACATCCCTTGCCAACGTCGCCGAATCACAGCTCACATACACAATCTTCTCCGGTCCCATCTCAACAATCGTTCGAAGCAATACATCATCACATCCCTTTCTGGGAGGATCTACAACCACCACATCCACATATCCTCTTTTCTCTTCGTATTTCTTATAATATTCCCTATAATAATCCGGTAAGACCTCTTCCGCCTTCCCTTTAAAAAACTTTGCATTCGTGATTCCATTAATTCTCGCATTGCTTCTTGCATCCTCAACCGCCTGGGGTACGATCTCCACTCCATATACCTGCTTTGCCTGCTTCGCAAGAAACAAAGAAATCGTCCCAATCCCACAATACAAATCCCACACGGTTTCTTCTCCACAAAGTCCGGCATACTCAAGTACCAGTCTATACAGTTTCTCTGTCTGCACCGGATTCACCTGATAGAATGACAAAGGAGATATCTGATACTTCACTTCTCCGATATAATCCGTAATAAACGGTTTGCCCCACAGAACTTCATAACTGTCTCCCATGATAACATTGGTCCGACTGGTATTCGGACTAATCGTAATGCTGGTCATTCCTTTTAACTCTCTAAGTTTTTGCAGCAACATATCCACATTAGGAATCTTTTTTCCATTAACCACAATACACACCATGATTTCTTCCGTTACAAATCCATACCGTATCAACACATGACGGATCAGCCCTCTTCCTGTCTTCTCATCATATGGCCGGATATGGTTTTCCTTCATGAAATCCAACACAATTTCCAGGATCTCCTTATTCACCGGAACTCCCAACGCACAGTCTGTATTAACGATAATATCATGCGTATGTCCGGCATAGAATCCTGTAACAGTCCGTCCTTCTTTATCGGATCCAAAGGGGAATTGCGCTTTATTCCGATAAGCAAACGGATGCTCCATCCCTATGATCGGCTCCATGATCTCCGCCAAATCTTCTTTGGGTATCCCGCCAATCCGCATTAGGTTCCCCCTTACCTTCTCTTCCTTGAACTGAAGCTGCCTTCCATATTCCATCTCCTGAATCTGACATCCACCGCATTTTCTGGCAAGCGGACATACAGGATTCTTAATCCTGTATTTAGACGGAGTAATGATCTTTGTCAACTTTGCGTAACCGTAATTCTTCTTGGCCTTCATGATCTTTGCCTCTATTACATCTCCAATTACAGCGTCCTTAATAAATAACGTATATCCGTCTGCCTTCCCGATTCCCTCGCCGTTCGCCCCTATATCCTCGATCTTAACCGTAATAATATCATTCTTCTGCATATCCGTCTTCCTCTTCTACTTAATAAATACCAGACGTTTACAAAACGCCACAAACCGCATAAATGCGGCAATTTTTGTTGTTTTTTGCCATGTCTAAATATGAAAATATCCGCTTTTCATCCTTTGAATCCTGCGTGGAAAGATTATAACCGCATTTTCAATCAGAATTGCGATCTTGTTTCGCAATTACCTATTGATTTGATATGTAAACTTTGATATGTAAACTTTGATATGTAAACTTGATATAAACACTTAATATAAACATTTAATATAAACACTTAATATAAACATTTAGCATGGAAACACTTAATATAAATACTTAATATAAACATTTGATATATACACTTGATATATACATGCTGAGAATCTCTCTTACACCTGTCTTTACGGCCGATTCTCCATTCTCACTCATTATCGCTTATCTGCCAACATCTTTGTATGATATTGATCTATACGTCATTGATCTATTCACTCATTATTGTTTTTTGCCAGCCATCAATTATATCCAAAATCATTCAACATACACGCCCTTGTACGTCTCGTTATTTTGGATACATCCGACAACGTATCATTTCAAGAAGCCGGATTCAAAAAGATACCTAATGCACCAGCCAGTTAATGCACCAGCCATCTAGAGCACCAGCCAGTTAGAACACTATCCAGTTAGTGCCTTAGCATATATGATTGTATGATAATGAAAAGGCGCAGTAAACAAGATAGCATTTACTACGCCCCCTTTAAAGACTATATCATATTACGCATTTCCCAGCGTCGTTTTCCTTAAGTTCGATTCAAACAACCTATTATAACCCAGCCAGTCGTTCGTATTCTTATCCTTGAAGATCTCCGTAAGCGTCTGCATCTTTGCATCCGCGCAATCTGCGAAATTCAGCGCGAAAGCTTCCGCGAGCGCCGGTTTCTTCGGAGACCCGTATTCCAGTTCTCCATGGTGCGCCACAACGCAGTGTTTCAGCTCGCTTACCAATTTCTGTGGAAAATCCGGTATACTCCTTACCGCTTCGCTGATCATCTCCACTCCTATGACAATATGCCCCAGAAGCTGCCCGTCATCCGTATAATCGTTCATCGGAAATACTGACAATTCCCGGACTTTTCCGATATCATGGAAGATCGCCGCCGTAATCAGAAGATCTCTGTTCAATATGGGATAAGCTCCCGCCATATATTCGCAGAACTTTACAACGCTTAACGTATGCTCCAGCAACCCTCCCGAGAACCCGTGGTGCACACTTTTTGCCGCCGAATGTGCGTTAAACTTCTTGATAAATGTCTTGTCATCAACAAAATAATACTCAAGTACCTTCTTCAGATACGGATTGCCAATCTTCCCTATATATCTCAACAGCTCTTCATACATTTTGCCCGTGCTCTTATCCGTCGTCGGCATATAATCTGCCGGGGAGTACTCATCTTCCCTGGCAACACGGATCTGCTTAATATTCAGCTGCAGGTTATTATTATAATGAATCACTTCTCCATATACTTCTATAAAATCCATCTCTTCATAATCAGAAATCCCGCTTGAATGTGGATCCCAGACTTTCCCGTCCAATGTTCCCGTCTTATCCTGAAGAATCAGATTATCGTATGGTTTCCCGTTTCTCGTCTCTGCAGAACGTTTTCCTTTACATAAATAGATGTTCCTGATTGTCTCCCCCTCATGCAGGGTGTTGATATACCTCATATCATTGCCTCTTTCTAATTCTGTCTTATATTCTCTGTCTTGTACTGTCCTCATTATACCGCCACGGATGAACACGGCTACTTCTCACTTCCGGCTGTCTCAACTAACCTGACCATTCCCTGCTTCCGGCCGTCTCAACTAACCTAACCATTCCCTGCTTCCGGCCGTCTCAACTAACACGGCTGCTTCTCCACCGCCGGCTGTCTTAACTAACACGGCTATTCCTTGCTGCCGACCGTCACATTGAATTCCATATCTACATAACCATCCGTCCCCTGGCGCTGTCCCTTGATCTTAAGCAAGCTTCCCACATTGCTTTTCATCAATGCCTGATGGTACGTCATATAACTCAACGTCTCCTCATCACCGACGCTTATAATTATATCGCCGCTCTGAATACCTGCAGCCATCGCCGGAGAATCCGCATCTACATTTTTCACATACAACCCCTTTGGAATTCCCTGTTCTTCTATCTCTTCTGTAACATCCACGCCATAGATCCCGATATACGGGACTCCGCGCCCATTCGATAGATTCTCGATCACGTCTTTGATGTCCGTGATCCCATAGCCGGTAACCAGTTCGGTACTTCCTTCCTCCACCGTCTCCTGTTCGATAAGGGCAATAATCTCTCCCTTAAGATTAACAATAAATCCGCTCCCGTTCTTAGAACCGGCAATATCCGTATTGATCAGGCTGTACTGCCCGTCCGCAAGATCCACGACATTCTTTCCGGAAGCAATGGAACCGAACCCCATAGCGCCCGCGTATCCAAAAGGTTTTCCGATGACGATAGCAACGTCTCCTTTTGAAACAGCGTTCGAACTGCCAAGGACTGCCGTTTCTATCCGCGACCATGTAGTCTCCTTAATATCCGAACGGTTTACAGCATATATGCCCAACTTCAGATTCCCGTCGCTTTTTTTCAGGACTGTAGGACAACTGCTGCCGTCATTGAATACAACACGAAGCTTCTGGACGCCTTTAGTCACGGAAGTCTTTCCCAATATCAAAAGCTCGCGTCCGTTATCTGCCACGATGACTCCGGAAACACTGCTCTTATAGTCTCCCGTCTCCTCCGTCCAGTCCGGCGCCTCTTCCACGCCTATAATCTCTACTACCGATCGATTCGCTTCTACTGCAATGGATGTCAGAGAACGCTGCATCTGCCGATAACTGTCGGCATCAAGGGGCGCCTGCACCACTTCTTCCTTCGTTTCCGGCTCTTCCGGCGCCTTCTCTTCCGGTTCTTCCTCCGCCGGAATAGTAACCTTGGCAGGATCCTCCTGGAATAATTTGTCCATAGCAGGTTTCAACGCACTGAAACTAAAACAGGCAAATACTCCGAACACCAGACCAAATCCCGCCATTCGGAAAATGCCCTTACGCAATCCGCCCTTTTCCTCCTTTATCGTTTCTTTTATAAAGGAATATTCTCGGGTTCCGTCCTCCTGTACGTCTTCCCCCTGTTCCCGCTCTTTCTGACTATACTCTTCCTGCGGTGTTTCCTGACGTTCCTCTTCATACGATGAATCCTGACCATTCTCCGTCGGCGGTATCTTCCGCCCCGCCTCTTCCTGCGCCGCGCCCTGGTCATTCGCTCCATGAGGATATCTTTCCTCTCTCTCCTCCCGGGGCTTCTGCTCCTTTCTGGAATCCATACGCTCTTCCATAGATGCACCTTTCTCCCTTTCAATGCAACTCACAAAATGATTGAACAGTAAGTATAGTATACTCCATGAAAAGCGAATGTTCAATATTTATCCTTTTCTTTATGGCTCAAATAGGTTAGAATATGTCTAGGTGATGAAAATGAATAAAAAAACATTAAGTAAATTAGAATACGATAAGATAATTGAACTCCTCGCAGACCATGCCTCTTCCTACAGCGGCAAAGAGCGCTGCCGGAAGCTTAAGCCTATGGTCTCTCTTCCTGAGATCAATACCGCTCAGCAGGAAACGAAAGCGGCATTTACCCGTATCGTGAAGAAAGGGCGGCTTTCCTTTAGCGGCTGCAACCCTGTGAATGATTCTCTGAAGCGTCTGGAAGTCGGCGCTGCTCTTGGAAGCGGAGAACTTCTGCGCATCTGTAAACTTCTGGAAGCTGCCAGGCGCGCCAAGGCTTATGGACGGCACGACAACAACGAAGAAGAAGAAGACTGCCTGGACCCGTTTTTTCAACAGTTAGAACCTCTGACTACACTGAGTACGGAGATTCGCCGCTGTATCCTGGAGGAAGACGAGATCAGCGACGACGCCAGCGGAACACTCAAATCTATCCGGCGCTCCATCAACCAGATGAACGGCAAAGTTCATTCTACCCTGACAGGAATGGTAAACGGATCCCTGCGCACTTATCTCCAGGATCCTATCATAACCATGAGGGGCGACCGTTACTGTATCCCGGTAAAAGCCGAGTATCGAAGCCAGGTATCCGGACTGATCCATGACCAGTCTTCCACCGGCTCTACTCTGTTCATTGAACCTATGGCCGTGGTAAAACTGAATAATGACTTAAAGGAACTCTATGCAAAGGAGCAGGAAGAGATCCAGGTGATCCTTGCGCGCCTGAGCGCAGATACCGCAGAATATATCGAAGAAATCCGAACCGACTATATCGTCCTCGGCGAACTGGACTTTATCTTCGCCCGAGGAGATCTGGCGCTGGATATGAACGCGTCCATGCCTTTGTTCAATACAGAAGGACGCATCCATATCCGGGAAGGCAGACATCCTCTTTTGGATAAGAAAAAGGTTGTCCCCATCACGCTTACTCTGGGGAATACCTTCGATTTACTGATCGTTACCGGACCAAATACCGGCGGAAAGACCGTATCCCTTAAGACGGTTGGTCTCTTCACACTCATGGGACAGGCAGGACTGCACATTCCGGCTCTGAGCCGCTCTGAGCTCGCCGTATTTGAACACGTCTATGCGGACATCGGCGACGAACAGAGTATTGAGCAGAGCCTCAGCACCTTCTCCTCTCACATGACGAACATTGTATCTTTCTTAAAACATGTAGACGAACGTTCTTTGGTTCTCTTCGACGAACTCGGCGCAGGCACAGATCCGACTGAGGGCGCGGCCCTTGCCACAGCCATCTTAAGCCATCTGCATCAGCGGGGAATCCGCACGATGGCCACGACTCATTACAGTGAGCTTAAAGTCTACGCCCTGACTACTTCCGGAGTAGAGAACGCCTGCTGTGAGTTCGATCTCGAGACGCTGCGGCCTACTTACCGCCTGCTCATCGGAATTCCCGGAAAGAGCAATGCATTTGCCATCGCGGGAAAACTGGGGCTTCCTGATTATATCATCGAAGAAGCCAGGACACACCTGACTGAACAGGACGAATCTTTCGAAGACCTTCTTACGGATCTTGAGACCAGCAAAAAGACTCTCGAGAAGGAACAGGACGAGATCGCCGCTTATAAACGCGAACTGGAACGCCTGAAGGCAGAAGCAAAACAGAAACAGGAAAAACTCGAAGAACAAAGAGACCGTATCCTTCAAGAAGCCAATGAGAAGGCCTATGCAATCCTGGCAGACGCCAAGGAAACCGCCGACGAAACCATACGAAATTTCCACAAATTCGGCAAAGAGAATATCTCTGCTGCGGAGATGGAAAAAGAACGGGAACGTCTGCGCAAAAAGATGGCGTCCGCCAATTCCGGCATAAAACTGGAGGCCCAGAAGCCTCATAAGGTCCACAAGCCTTCCGACTTCAAACGCGGAGAATCCGTCCGCGTCCTGAGCATGAATCTGAACGGAACCGTCGTCTCACTTCCGGACGCCAAAGGAAATGTTACCGTGCAGATGGGAATCTTACGCTCTCAGGTCAACATCTCCGACCTTGAGATCATCGAAGATTCCCCGTCCTATTCTGCCAAACAGATACACAAGACCTCCAAGGGCAAGATGAAGATGGGTAAATCCTTGTCCGTAAGCCCGGAGATCAATCTTCTCGGCAAGACTGTCGACGAGGGTATCGCGGAACTGGACAAATATCTGGACGATGCCGCTCTTGCGCACCTGTCCTCCGTCCGAGTCGTCCACGGCAAAGGAACCGGCGCTCTAAGAAATGGTATCCATACCTACCTGCGCCGCCAGAAACATGTGAAATCCTTCCGGCTCGGCTCCTTCGGCGAAGGCGACGCCGGAGTCACTATCGTAGAACTGAAATAAATTAATAAATAAACTATCGCCTGTGCAGTTTCTTACCACTGCACAGGCGGATTCCACTATAAAGGAGACTATATATTATGGTAAGTAAACAAAAAATCTTAATCGTAGACGATGACGAGAACATCGCGGAATTGATATCCTTATACCTCACCAAGGAGTGCTTCGATACCATGATGGTATACGACGGAGAGAAAGCCCTGATCGCCCATGATGCTTACCAGCCGAATCTGATCCTCTTAGACCTGATGCTTCCGGGAATCGACGGCTATCAGGTATGCCGGGAGATCCGTACCAGATCCAATGTACCGATCATCATGCTGTCAGCCAAAGGAGAAGTATTCGACAAAGTCCTTGGGCTTGAACTTGGCGCCGACGACTACATCATGAAGCCATTCGACTCCAAAGAACTGGTCGCGCGGGTAAAGGCTGTCCTGCGCCGTTATCAGGCTGTTCCGAAAACCGAGGCGCCCAAAGAAACCAAAGGAAAATGTGTAGAATACCCAGGCATCACCATCAACCTGACAAACTATACCGTACTGGTAGACGACATAAGGGTTGATATGCCTCCAAAGGAGCTGGAGCTGCTTTATTTCCTGGCCTCCTCTCCGAACCAGGTATTTACCCGGGAACAACTTTTAGACCAGATCTGGGGATATGAATATATCGGCGACACACGTACCGTAGACGTACATATCAAGCGTCTCCGCGAGAAGATCAAGGATCATAGCATATGGGGGCTTGCCACGGTCTGGGGCATCGGCTACAAATTCGAGGTAAAATAAAATCATGCGCAGTACACTATACCTGAAATTTGTCATAGTATATATTTTATTCGGCTTCCTCTGCATCTTTTCCGTAGCCACGCTGACTTTTAATTTGACGTCGGCTCCCCTTGTGGAAGAAACAGCCTTCTCCCTGTATCAAGAGGTTAATCTTATAGCCAGCAACTACCTGCCCCCTTATTTTGCCGAAGAGCTGGAGAAAAGAGACGTCTATCTGCAACTATCCGGTATGGAGCTCCAGTTGGAAGCATCCATATGGTTTGTAGACAAGGATGGTAAGATGATCTCCTCCGCAGTGTCCGATGATTATCCTAACGCGCCTTTTTACATCCAGGATTTCGACCCTGTCGAGATCAGCGGACGGCAATATCAGATCGGACGTTATCATGAATATTTTGATGAAGACGTAATTACTGTAATGGCGCCGGTTGTATACGGATATACGCCCCGAGGCTATCTGATTATTCACAAATATCTGGACGACTTGCAGGATGCTCAGCATATTCTGCTTAGAGCCGCATCCATTACAGTGTTTCTGATCTACATCCTTTCCTTCGTGATACTGCTGGCTTTCCATTATTTCGTATACCGACCGCTGCATAATATCACGGAGGCCGCCGCTCAGTATGCTTCCGGTAATCTGGAATACGAAATACCCGTATATACAGAAGACGAGATGGGGTATCTGTCCGCGTCGCTGAACTACATGTCTTCCCATCTGCGGGATGTGAAAGATTACCAGAAAAAATTCGTAGCAAACGTATCTCATGATTTCCGCTCGCCGTTAACTTCCATCAAGGGTTACGTGGAAGCCATAGCAGACGGAACGATTCCGCCTGAATCATACGAAAAGTATCTGAAGATCATATTATTTGAAACGGAGAGACTGACAGACCTGACGCAGGATCTTCTGACTCTGAATGAGTTTGACTCCGAGAATCTGATTCTTAATAAAGAAATATTCGACATCCACGAGATGATCAAGCATGTCGCCGCCTCCTTTGAGGGCACCTGCAAACAGAAGAAGATCTCCATTGACGTCCTGTTTGCCTCAAAACATCTGAATGTCAACGCAGACAAACGTAAGATCCAGCAAGCTCTCTATAACCTGTTGGACAACGCCATCAAATTCAGCGATCCGGATTCTGTGATCACCGTAGAGACAACAGAGCGGGGCGATAAAGTCTATACGTCCGTAAAGGATGAAGGTATCGGTATTCCCCGTAACTCGCTGAACCGGATATGGGAGCGTTTCTACAAGTCTGATCTCTCCCGCGGCAAAGATAAGAAAGGGACGGGTCTTGGGCTTGCCATCGTCAAAGAGGCCATCCAGGCCCACGGGGAGAATGTCAACGTCGTCAGCACAGAGGGCGTAGGAACCGAGTTCATCTTTTCATTGCCGAAAGGATAATAGCGCGAATATATCATTTTCTAGTTACATGAACATTCTACACAGTCCGGAAATTCTTTATACAAGCCGTTCAAAAAGCAGCGCGACGGCATCGCTGACCGAAGATAACGCAGTAGAAAGGATTTCCGGCATGATGTTCTGGTTCTTTAGCCTACAATCACAGTCGGATATCCTGCCTGTTTTAGCTGTCTTTCCATCTCAACGGCATCGTCCATATCATCGAATCCCCCAACTTGAACACGCAGATACGGTCCCGAATCGTCTATAAATGCCGGATACCCTTCTTCCAACAGCTCATTCAACAGTCTTTCCGCATATCTTCGGTTGCGGTACGCCCCTACCTGCACACGGTACTGATTGTCCTTGATAACTCCCGCCGAATCTAACGTATCCAATACGCCTGACGCAATTGCCTGTGCGATATCCTGGAAATTATCATCAAATAACTGATTGTCAATATCTGAATTTATAAACCCTGCCTCCACCAGAAGCGCGGGCATCTTCGTTCTTTTAAGTACAACCAGGTTCGGCCTTGCCTTTACTCCCAGGTTCACGAAACCGACCGCCTCTAACTGATCATTGATATCCTGTGCCATCTGATATTTCAATCCGGACAGATCATATACAAGCGTTTCCACTCCGGATACCTCATTGTCCGTCGGATATGAATTTCTATGGATTGAAATAAAAAAGTCAACCCCTGCATTGTTCGCCTCCATTGCTTTCTCGTAAGGTGTCTGATATACGTCCGTCGTCCTCGTATATAGTACGTCAATCCCATTATTCTGAAGAATTTCTCCCACCGCAAGAGTTAGTCTAAGGTTATCGTCTTTCTCCTGCCGTCCGTTATATACGGCGCCCGGATCCCGTTCACCGCCGTGGCCGGCATCCAACATGATTGAATAAGGCATAAATTGCCTCCTGATACTTTTTTCATTACTATATGCCAAAAGGCAGGGTTCTGTGAATCCTGCCTTTCTAAATTTTCAATATAACCCGGCTTAATTACCTTACTGCATTGGCAAACCCGCGACATTTGGTTAAGTAAGTAAATTTGTACTAGTGTAGTGTGATGACACATAGGTTAAGTAAATAAACTTGTACTAGTGCACTAACACATAATTTCCGTCAGTTTTTCGATAATTTTATCAGCCGCTTCCATATCCTGTTCTCCTGAAGACGGATTTTTATACCCGTAACAATAGATACCCGCGTTCTTCGCCGCCTGCATACCTGTATGGGTATCTTCCACCGCCGCCGCGTTCCCGGCTCTGACCCCCGCCATCTCAAGTACTCTCTGATACACATCCGGCGCAGGCTTTTTCACCGGCACCTCGTCGCCTGATACGGTATAATCAAAGAACTTCTCTATCCTAAGAAGCCGGAGAGTATCGTCTACCAGAACACGGGTGGAGGACGAAGCCAGCCCGATCCTGATCTCATGCGCCTTTGCCCAGTGGAGTAATTCCTCAAGTCCCTCCGACGGCGATATCTGATTCTCCTCTATCTGCTGTGCTACCAACCTGTATTGCTCTTTCTCCAGGGCATACGGCTCCCCTTCGATACCGCATTTTTTGATCACTTCTCTCCAGAAGCCACTGGAAGAATTACCCACCGGATCCGGAAATGTTTCGTCCGGCACGATTCCGAATCTTCGGAATATCATCTGTCTTGCATTCTCATGCAGCGGTTCGCTGTCCAGAATTACCCCGTCCATGTCAAATATCAGAAGTTTTAAATCCTCTTTACCCATCACTGCCTCCTACTACGCTCCGCGCCGTTGTCTCGTCCGTGATCAGCGTATTGATACACCCCGAACGAAGCGCCGCCCGTATCGCTTCTACCTTCTTTTCCCCCGTCGCAACAAGCACCGTATTATCAATCTTCTTCAAACACTCCATATCTGCGTTCAACAACCGTTCTGTCAGGGGGCAATTATCATAACTCCCGTCTCCCCTTATCGGATTCATCGCAAGATCAGCAACAAATCCCTGTTCCCTTAACACCCGGATGTCCTCCTTTGTAATATGGCCGCGAATGCACATTGTAGACTTCTCCGTCAACTCCCCTACTCCAAGGACTGCAATATCACATTCCTGCATCATTTCATAAGAAGCTTTGATGCTCTTCTCCTGTAATAACCAGCGCTTCGTCTCCGCATGTTCTACAACTACAGGCGCGTAAAGCATGTAACTGGGACAGTCTAATCTATTCGCAATCCCTCTGGCAATCTCGTCGCACTTCTCTACCGGTCTTTCAATATTCTGGGCTCCCATCAGCTGGATCACACGGCAGGAACCGCGGCGCTTATACGACATCTGATCCGCCACCTCCGCCAGCGTCCTTCCCCATGATACCCCGATGACATGACCTTGCTGTATCGTCTCGTCCAGATACTGGGCGGCCACATTCGCGACTTTATAGATCACCGTACTCTGCTCTCCGTAATCCTTTGCTACAATGGCCTCCCGCAGATGAAACTCTTCTTCCATACGGTTCTCAAGCTCTATATTATCTCTTTCATACCCATGAATATTCAATGTCACAATCCCCATATCCGGCAGCGAATTGATAATATGGTTAACTTTTTGCCGCGTGTAGGATAATCTCTTTGCAATCTCATCCTGAGTCATCCCTAAAGTATGGTACCAATAAGCTATTTTTACATACAAATTCCGGTTCATACGTCCCTCCGTCAACACTCCTTAATCTTGCACTATGTCAAACTATGTCAATAAGAAAAATTACACAAACAGAGTATTACATTTGTATATGCAAATTACATTCGCAAAAAGTATACCACTTTCTCCTTATTTGTCAAGTTATAAAGCCCTATTCCCGCATTTTCTTAAAATAGTCGATCAATATTTCCTTAATATAATAATACCTCCTGGCATAAGAGTTATCGATCCTGATCAGTTCCAGATTATGCGCCCTGCAGATCTCCTGCTTCCTCCTGTCACGCTCTTTCACCACCGCGTCTTCCACATGTTCCTTGCCGTCCAGCTCAATCGCAAGAATCGGAAGCTCCCCGCTCCCCTCCTTCTGATACACTACAAAATCAAACCTGCCGCTATAGAAAAGATCACTGTAATTCGTATTCTCCCGAAACACATGGGCGATTCCCACCTCTTTATGGACAACGCAGCTCATATTATAATACAGGACATTCTCCAGCGCATGATTCAGGCTTGTAAGAAACGCTTCCTCCGTCTCCGTACTGTACGGCTTGACTCCAAGCGCCCGGGACGCCGCCGTTTTCTCGGTTACCTGCGACCTCCCCTTCGTCTTTACATATTCCACCAGCTCGTAGATATCGTCATCCGGATCATTTCCATGCAGGCGATTCAGATCCTCGCTGCTCGATATGACGATCAACTTCTCCCTGGCCCGCGAGGTCGCGACATTAATCAGCTCCTTGTTATTCTTAAGCCACTGGTATGTCGACATCTGCGTCCGATCCGTTACCGCCAGTGAAAATAATATGACGTCCTTCTGATCACCCTGGAATGCATGTACCGTCCCGCAGGTAACGTCCGTAATGTTATGCGACTTAAGCTGTTCTTCTAATAATCTCTTCTGATTGGCAAAAGGCGTGATGATCCCGATCTTCTTATCCCCGTTCATCCTGACATACTCTATAATCTTCTCCGCCTCCGCAGGCGCCGTATTCTTCTGAGCCCCGATATTCCCCTTCACATCTACATACAACAGCGGTTCCTTTTCTTTACTCTGAGTCTCCACCTTAAGTTTCCCGTTATAATACTTCTTATTGTTAAAATCGATGATCCTCGGATCGCATCGGTAGTGATGACTCAGCAAGATCTCCTCGCTGACCGGATCGTTGGCCAGGTACGTCTTATAGATAGAATTCCTGCAATAATCGTATTCCTCCGGCACCTGATATTTTCTGCGCAGGCTTAAGTTGATCTTCTCGTCCAGTACAATCACCGGATTAAGCTGCTGCGGGTCCCCCACAAGCATCAGGCTCTTCCCCCGGATAACCGGAACCAGAGAAACCGCGTTATTGCTCTGGCTCGCCTCGTCCATGATAACCATGTCAAAATAAACCTCCGGCTTCCCAAGCTTCGCCGCAGAGATACATGTCGTCGCGATCAGCGGGAATATTCTCAGCAATTTCTTCAGATTAGCCCCGTCCGACAGATACTTTCCAAATTCCGTCGCGCGTTTCTCTTCATCTCTTATATCAAGGATCAGCCGCAGTTTCTCGTTCTTCGGCTCTCCCAGACGCTTTATCATCTTCGCGGAAGTGTAATACAGATACTTCCTGAATTCATTCTCATTCCGGTCAAGCAGGCTCCTCGCTTCGCGGTCTGAGATCTCCCCGATTCCCCTTAACCGGTCTTCGATCTGACGCTTCTGACGCCCCTGCAGGTCAACCTGAAATGTAAGCTGGTTGTTGGAAGACAGGAGACATTCCAACGCCTCCTTCTGCTCGTTAAGGCTCAGCACTTCCTCATAATTCTTAAGCAATTCGGATAATCTCTTTGTCCGCGCAATCTTCTCGTCCCGGTTCTTATCAAGAGTCGAATTATAGATAGGGATTCCCTTCACTTCATCATACAACGCTTTCATGTTTCGCAGCGATTTCTTCACTTCATCCCGATTCCCAAGACGCAGCATCGGAAACGGAATCACACGGTTCTGATAAGTAAGATTCTTAAGTTCCTCACAGACGCCGTCGATAGGATGATTATTATAAGACGAAAATAAGACTGTCCTCTCGTTAAAAAAGGCAGTCACAATCGTATTGATAATGGTACTCGTCTTTCCTGTTCCCGGCGGCCCCTGCACATATGCGAGGGGATACTTCATCCCCTCATATATTGCCAGAAGCTGGTCCATATTAATCCTGTGGTCCAGAAGAGCGATAGGGTAATTCTTCTTACGCACCGGACGGCTCACCATCTCCCCGAAGAATGCCCTGACCGGATATGTCGTCTCTTCCTGCTGATACATCCTGGTAACCGCTTCATATTCCTTCCGAAGGTCTACGAGCACATCTCTTCCCAGGGCTATCACATAAGGCAGGTCGTCCACCTTATATGCCCCTCTGTTTCCTAGGATAATCTTATCTTTGATTAATTCCAGATGCCCCTCTACATCATCAAGCAGTGCATAATCATCCGCATCCAGAAATTTTCTGACACTCTGCTTCACCCCTCCAATAGTATATTCCGTACATATGCTTATATCGTCCGCTTCCCTAAGTACGCGTCTTCTGACATCAAGCCAGAGTTTCCTATATGCCAGAACGTATAAACCCTTCGGCGTATGGATACTCAAGACATTCATGCAGATATCCTTCATCTTCAGCCCACTGCCCGGAGAAGAACTCCCTCGCTGGAAATCCTTCACAATCTCCCTGAACTGTTCCTCCGTCAGGGCATACTCTCCGTGCTGGAAACGGTCCCCGTCCAGTTTCCTTATCAGCGCATATTCGCACTGATAAGGAACCACGTCTGCTTTATTGCACTCTTCCAGATAGTTCAGAATCTTCAGATTCACTACATTCGTAAATATACTCTGGTATTTATAGGGATGCAGCTTCAGATCTTCGATCAGTTTTTCATTGGTCTGACAGTATGAACCTTCTATTATCCTTGCTTCCGTGATACTGTCCAGATATATGGTCAGATTCATCACTGTCAGCAGATCCAGATGAAGCCCTTCTACCGCTAAAGTCCGCCGGTGTACATTGATCTCCCTGATCCCGATCCAGTATCTGGTCTGCTCGCCGTTCTGATTGTTATACTCTATACTCAGCCATTTCCCCTCGTGAACCGCCCGGAAAATGTCCCTGCAAATACTCGTATGCAACACTTTCGTCCTCGCTTACACACTTCGTTATTCTGTAATCTTCATTCTACACGAATATAGAGAAATTAGCCATACTTTTGATGAATGAATCCGCGATTCCGCGATTAATTCGCTTGTCTCTTCTTCTGGTAGCAGTCAAAACCAACCGCGAGTACCAGTACGATACCCAATACAATATTCTGGATCCAACTGTTCAGATTGATCAATACCATTCCGTTATTCAGCGCGCTGATGATAAACGTACCGGCTATAACTCCGGACATCCTTCCTGAACCGCCGGCTACAGACACTCCGCCTAATACGACACAGGTGATAACCTTGAACTCATATCCAAGTCCTGCATTTCCCATACCGGAGTTAACGCGTGATAACAACACCAGTCCCGCCAGACCTGCGAAGAATCCGGACAGCGCGAACACCAGATACTTTACTCTTCCCGTACGGATACCTGAGAGCCTTGCCGCCTCGATATTACCGCCTACAGCATAAAAATAACGTCCGAAATATGTCTTATTTAAGATAAACGCCCCAAGCGCGAAGCAAAGAATCATGATAATGACCGGAACCGGCACAGGACCGATCTTGCCCTGTCCAAATACCTTAAACGCCTCTGTAAATCCGTTGATGGGCTGACCGTCGCAGATGATCAGCGCTATACCGGAAAATGCGGTCTGCGTGGCAAATGTCGCGATCAGCGCGGGTATTCCGATAGTAGATACCATAAAACCGTTCAGCAAGCCGATCAGCGTAGACGCCGTCAGCGTAATGATGATCGCCGCCGCCATAGGCACGCCTATATTGACCATCAGATAAGAACACAATACGTTCACGAATGTGATAATCGACCCTGTCGACAGGTCGATATCCCCCAGCAGGATAACGAATGTCATACCTACGGACGCAATCCCCCATACGGCGACCTGACGAAGCATGATCAATAAATTGGTCGCTGTGATGAATCTTGGATTCGCAATCGTAAATCCGATGCAAAGCACGATAAATACTACCCATATTCCCTGGCTCCTGATTATATTTCCTATTTTATTCTCCTTCATTGGTCACCCTCCTATTCTTTGGACGCTGCTGATGCAAACGTCATGATCGTCTCCTGGCTGAACTCTTCCTTTTGAAGCTCGCCGGTCATATTTCCCTCAGCCAACACAAGAATTCTGTCTGACATACCCATCAGCTCCTCCATCTCGGAAGAGATCATCAAGACAGACTTTCCTTCCTTTTCCACCAGATCGTTCATCAACTTATATATCTCGTATTTCGCGCCGATGTCGATCCCCCTGGTAGGTTCGTCAAAGATGATCAGCTCTGAGTCCGCCGCCATCCATCTGCCGAGGATAACTTTTTGCTGGTTACCGCCGCTTAAGTTCTTGATAAGCTGATTCAGGTTCGGCGTCTTGATCACCATGTTCTTACGATATTTTTCCGCAGTTTCCTGCTCATTCTTCTCATCTATCACGCTCAAGTGAGAATTTCTCTCATAGATCGGCATATTGATATTATTTTTTATCGATACCCCAAGCATGGCGCCATGGCGTTTCCTGTCCTCCGGCACCAAAGCAATTCCCAGATCGATCGCTTCCCGCGGACTCTTTGGGTCGATCTCTTTGCCCTTATAGATCATCTGCCCGGACTTCTTCGGCACTGACCCGAAGATCATCTCCGCCAGCTCCGTACGCCCTGCTCCCACCAGGCCCCCAAGTCCCAGGATTTCTCCCTTATAAAGCTTCAGGCTGATATTCTTATCGCCATTTCCGGTCACGTCTTTGAGTTCGAGAATAATTTCATTCTTATCAATACAGTCTCCTCTCGGCGGATAAGTCTCTGTCAGCTCACGTCCCACCATGAGCTGAATTAATTCTTCAACCTGACTCTCTTTCGTAATCAAGGTCTTCACATATTCGCCGTCGCGGATAACCACAATGCGGTCCGACAATCGGTATATCTCTTCCAGCCTGTGGGAAATATAGATAATAGAAACTCCCTTCTTCCGCAACAACTCCACCACTTCGAACATGCTCTCTACCTCTGCGCTGGTCAGAGGCGCGGACGGTTCATCCATGATCAGTATCTTTGCATTCTGCTGGATCGCCTTGGCGATCTCCACCATCTGCTGATAACCCACCGTTAAATCCTTCATCATCGCCTTAGGGTCAATCTTAATATGTAATTGATCGAAAGCTTTCGCCGCCGCTTCCTCCATCGCTTTCTTGTCTACGATGATGCCTTTTCGAATCGGGCGTCCAAGAAACAGATTCTCTGCCGCCGACAACTCCTTTACATTATTAAATTCCTGATAAATAATCGCAATTCCGTTCTCCGCCGCAAGTTGGGGCGTCATACTGGAAAATTCTTTTCCGTCTACGATGATCTTGCCGGAAGTCGGGATTACTGCTCCCGAACAACATTTGATCAACGTAGATTTACCGGCGCCATTTTCTCCGATCAGCGCGAGGATCTCTCCCGGCCTCAATTCCAACGTAACATCCTTCAGCGCAACGACGCCCGGGTATTCTTTTCTTATATGCTGTAACTGTAATATATACTCTTCACTCATAACCTACATTCCTTTCTGGATCTCTTCGACGTTCTCCAGTGTAATCGGCGCAATCTCACGATATACGTTCCTGTCTGACGAGAAATCTTCACCGGACAGAATCCTTGCAAACATTTCCGCACAGGCTTTCGCCGTGTCTTCATTGGAACCTTCAAAACCTACGATTGCCCTGACCGCCTCGTTTCCTGCCTCCAGAGAATCCAACTGCTGCTGCGTTACATCCGTCGTAATCACACCGTAATTGTCCGGGATATTCCCTTTGCCGAACTCTGCAAGGAGCGCTTCATTAGATCCGATCATGGCTCCCGCGCAGACCCCTACGAATACATTGGCGTCCGGGTGAGCGGACATAACCGTCTCCACATTCGTCTGGGCTTCCGGCGCTTCCAGCCCGTCTACCTCGGCGATAATCTCATAATTATCCTCACAGCTTTCTTCAAGCCCTTCCTTGATTCCGTCGGCCCTCTCTAACAGAACCTTCGTAGACGGATACCCGATTACCGTTACCTGTGCTTTCTCATCCTCCGTGTAATGCCCGTTGATGAATTCCGCCGCCGTCTTCCCGATCTCTCTTCCAAGATCCGTGTTGTCAAGAACCCAGTTGGCCGTCGTATTCTCCATCGGATCATCCCAGCACATTACCTTGATATCCGCTTCCATCGCTTCGCCGCAGATTCCTTCCAGAGACTCTGCATCCGCCGGATGAACCATGATCAGATCGCATCCTGAGATGATGAAGTTCTCAACCTGCCCTACCTGTGTCCCGGCATTGTTCTCACAGCCAACGATCGTATAATCCCAGCCCCTTGCCTCCATCTGCTCCTCAAGCTTTCCCATAACTCCCGCCCAGTAAGCATTGGACAGCGACTGGATTGAGATGCCTACCTTGACGGTACCATCGTCGCGCGTATCCGCGCATCCTGCCAGCATGAGACCAATCACCGACAAGATAAGAAGTGCTGCCAGAATCCTTTTCTTCATACCTCTTCCTCCTCTCGCATGAGCCTGTTGCAGAGCAGGCTTAATATACCGATGATCAGCATCACCAGAAAGGATGCGGCCGCCCCCTGGCCGAATTTCCAGTCTGTAAAGATCCGCTTATAGATATATGTGCTCAATACCTCCGTGG
>OFGB01000929.1_pt1 | contig 19508 bp, 21 predicted proteins | sample 1521491 | NCBI WGS metagenome assembly OFGB01 (sample SAMEA3504095, study PRJEB24116) | mouse gut metagenome | biome: mouse gut; feature: mouse-associated habitat; material: faeces | place: Denmark | collected 2011
GGTAACGTTACTAATCAATCGAAAGGTAACGTTACCAAACGAAAACGGGGCGGTCTGCCTGATAATCGTAGTAAAGTCGAGAGAGCAGTTGAACAGGTGATGGAGAATACCGATTTGACTGATAAACAGAGACTTTTCTGCCTACATTACGTTAGATGTTTTAATGCTACGAAAGCATATCAGAAAGCATATGAATGCAGTTATGATGTTGCCAATGCAGAAGGATATAAGCTCCTTGTAAATCCTTGTATAAAAAATGAAATTTTATGCCTAAAACAAAACCGCCTAAACCGTGAAATGCTAGATGAAGCGGATGTGTTCCAGTGGTATCTGGATATAGCGAGGGCTGATATCAAGGATTATGTAGAATTCGGAAATAAAGAGATTGAAGTTGAGGATAAGCAGGGTAATGTGCATACCGTAAAGATATCAAATGTAAACATCAAAAATGATTTAGAAGTAGACGGCATTCTTGTTTCTGAGATATCGAAAGGAAAAGACGGAGTAAAGGTCAAACTCCTGGATAAGCATAAAGCAATGGAGTGGATTGCCAATCACATGGATCTTGCTACTGAAAAGCAACGGGCAGAGATAAATGTGTTAAAAGCCAAGATAAAGGAGAACGGACAGGTATCAACAGAGGATAAGGTGAGAAAGTTGTTTGAAGCAATTGGAGGTGCGTTGGACGGTGAAGCTGGAATTAAGTAAGGCATATTCTCCAAAGCAGATAGAAGTGCTGAAAGCCTGCAGATCTTCGGACTGGTTCATGCTGATCAATCACGGGGCTAAAAGAAGCGGTAAAACTCAGGTTGATAATGATCTGTTTCTCCAAGAGTTGATCCGGGTAAGGAGGATTGCGGACAAACTAGGAATTGACACTCCGCAGTATATATTGGCCGGATACTCCTTGGGAAATGTCCAAGATAATATTCTCACAGAGCTTTCAAACAAATATGGTTTTGAGTTCAGATTTGATAAATACAATAATTTTACTTTGTTTGGTGTAAAAGTGGTACAGACTAGTCATGGTTCTATCGGCGGTTTGGGCAGGATCCGTGGTATGACGTCTTTTGGAGCATACATCAATGAAGCGTCCTTAGCAAATCAGGAGGTATTTGATGAGATTAAGGCAAGATGCAGCGGACCGGGAGCCCGGATCATTGCGGATACTAATCCCGATCATCCGGAGCATTGGCTGCTGAATGATTACATTGAATCTAAGGCTGGCGGGATTGTGAGCTTTCACTTTCAATTGGATGATAATACTTTTCTGGATGAACGGTATGTACGTGAGATTAAGGAGACTACGCCAAAGGGGATGTTTTACGACCGTGGTATCCGTGGATTATGGGTGTCCGGCAACGGCGTGGTTTATCCGGAGTTTGACAGGAATGTACATGTGACTACACCGGAACATGCGAAAGGAATGCTCTTTGACCGTTTCCTAGCAGGTGTGGACTGGGGATGGGAGCATTTTGGTGCGGTCGTGGTGATCGGTGTAAGAGGAGATTCTTATTATGTTATCGAAGAACACACGGCACAGCATAAATATATCGGGGAATGGATTAATGTGGCGAAGGATATTATCAGACGATATGGTAATATCCCTTTTTATTGCGATCCGGCCAGAACAGAGCATATTGCCGCTTTCCAGAATGCAGGTATCCGGGCATATCTGGCAAATAACCGGGTGTTGTCAGGGATTGAAGAAGTGGCTACCCTGATGACGAAGCGTAAATTTTTTATTGTATATGAAAAGTGTCCACGTTTTCGTGAGGAAATTTTTAAATATGTCTGGAAGAAAAATACTGGCGAGCCGTTAAAGGAAAATGACGATGTACTCTGCGCAATCCGGTACGGCATCCATTCGGATATGACGGTAAGTACCATAGAAACACCGGAAGACCGGATGAAGAAGGCGAGGAAGATGAGAGGGATGATATAAATGGAAGAGGAATTAAAAGTAAATGAATTTGAGCATGGGGCGGACAGGGAGATTTACCATACGCACCAGAACATGCAGCAGGCTTATGGTCCTGAATCAAATTTTCATTATCGTGCGAACAGTGCGGATGAGATATTAGGCGATCTGAATAAATTGAGAAACATGATCCTGGATCATCATCAGGTACAGTGCCCGCGTCTTGCATCCCTGGATAATTATATGAAAGCGAGAAATGATGGGATATACAATGATGACTGCAGGAGGATGGAAAGAGAGAAAGCCGACCATAGGGCAGCCCATAATTTTGCCAAGATCATCAATGTTTTTGATGTGGGGTATAATACCGGGATTCCGATCAAGAAGGCCAGTGACAATGAGCGGATCAATGAGCTTGTCAGGGAGTATGACCGGCGAAATGATATTGAAGCTTTGGACAGTGAGTTGTGGCGGGATTTCCGGAAATATGGGCGGGCGTATGAGCTGCAGTACCGGAACCAAGATGACGAAGATTGTTCTGTCATCAGCAATGTGTTTGAAACGTTTGTCTGCTATGGACTGGATGTGGAGAGGACGCCGCTTTTTGCGGTCAGATATCCGAAGTATTGGACGGGAACGGAGGAGCGGACAAGGGTGATCGTTTATACTGATGCAGATATCATTACTTACAGACCGTGTTCTTTGAGTGTGATGGTACAGGAAGAAGAGGGGCGAGAACCGCATTACTGGGGAGAAGTTCCGATTACGGAGTATTCTCCGGACAGATACCGGCAGGGGGGATATGAGGATGTGGCGTCTTTGATCGATCTGTATGATGCTGCCCAGTCAGACACGGCGAATTATATGACAGATTTTAATGAGGCAACGCTTGTGATATCCGGGGATCTGGATATGGGGAGGTATTCTGTCAGGGATGTGATCGAGATGAAGAAGGCGAACCTGCTTCTTTTGGAGAATGGGATTAACCCAGACGGCAGTAAGACTCAGACGGATGCGAAGTATGTGTATAAGCAGTATGACGTGGCTGGAACGGAGGCGTATAAAGAGAGGCTGCAGAAGGATATCCACAAGATCTCGTTTGTGCCAGATCTGACGGATGAGGCTTTTGGCGGTACGCAGTCCGGGGAGGCCATGAAGTATAAGCTGTTTGGATTTCAGCAATTGGCTAAGACCAGTCAGAGAGGATTTAAGAAGGGATTGATGCGAAGGTATCGTCTTCTTCTGAATATCAAGAATTATGTCAATGAAGCGGATAATGTGGATCTGGGGGATTTTACGATCTCATTTACGCCGAATCTGCCGAAGGCTGTTCTGGAGGAGTTGAAGGCGCTGGCGGATGCCGGTGCGCAGTTCAGCCAGGAAACGTTATTGGAACTGGCTTCTTTTGTGGAGGATGCGCAGACGGAGATTGACAGGGTGAAGGAGGAGCAGGAGAGTTTGGATGATGATGCTGTTATGCGTCGTGCATTTGGCTTGATAAAGAAAAGGGATGGAGCTGATGTGAATGGACAGCAGGGAATATTGGAAGCACAGGGAGCGAGAGCAGCTGAAGCATAATATTACCGAGGAGACGGAATACAGAAAGTGTATCGGGGAGATTTATGATTATATGATGGATCAGATCCAGAAAGAGATCAATGGATTCTATACCAGATATGCGAAAAAGGACGGGATCACGCTATCAGAGGCGAAAAAGCGGGTATCTAAAATGGAAATTGAAGAATACGAGCGTAAGGCTGCCAAATACGTGAAGGATAAGGACTTCTCTGCTGAAGCAAATGAGGAAATGCGCCTTTATAATGCAACCATGAAGATCAATCGGTTGGAGATGCTGAAAGCGAATATCGGTCTGGAGTTAGTGGACGGATTTAATGATCTGCAGAAGTATTTTGACCGGATACTGACGAAGAGGGCGCTGGATGAGTTTGAGAGACAGGCGGGAATCCTGGGGGATACGGTGGGGGATCGTGAGAAGGCGGCGCATGCGATCGTGAATGCGTCTTTTCACAATGCTAGTTTTTCTGACCGAATCTGGATGTACCAGGATATGATGAAGGCGGAACTGTCTAAGCTTCTGCAGGTAGGATTGATTCAGGGGAAGCATCCTGGGGTGTTGGCCAGGCATCTCGTGAAGCTGTTTGGAGTACGGAGGTCTGACGCGGAGCGGCTGATGCAGACGGAGCTTGCAAGGGTCCAGACGGAAGCCCAGAAGAGGTCGTTTGAACGGAATGGATATGACTGGTATGAGTTTATTGCGTTGGAGACTGCCTGTAAGATCTGTAAGGCGATTGATGGGAAGCATTTTAAGACAAAGGATATGATGCCAGGGGAGAATGCGCCGCCGATGCACCCGAACTGTCGGTGCAGTACTGCGGCCTGGTTGGATGATGAGGAGTATGAACGTTGGCTGAATAAAAAAGAAGAAAACAGTAATTTAGAGTCAGATGTGGGAGAGAAGATATATGAAAAAATAGTGGGAATATCGCGACAGAAGAATGATTTTAAAGGTGAGTTGGAAAAAATATCAAATAAGGATGTCAAAATGTTACTTAAACAATCGCTTGATAGAGTGACAATTAAACGAGCAAGCGGACGAAGGTCGCACTATTCAGTAAAAGATAAGGCGGTATATCTTGCAAAGAATGCGACCTCAAATACGCTTGCGCATGAATTATTTCATGAAATTGATGTGACTTATGGATTGACAAAGAATGGAATGCTAAGCGAAGCGGTTCGGTCGGATTATAAAAGATTGACTAATCTTTCAAGGGGTTATGGTAAAAGTATTGAAGAAATGTTATACTCAAAATATCCGGATATGTTCGTAGGAAACGGGATGAAGGTTTGCGAGGAATATAGGTCGGTGTCTGATATTATAAACGGAATGTCAGAGGGAAATATCAATATGGGTTTTTGGCATTCCAAGGATTACTGGATGAGTAGTGGAAAGCTTGAGGCGGAAACATTTGCACAGATAGGGAGAACATTACATGAAAGCAATGAGAGAGTTTTAAAGGTGGTTAGAGAGATTTTTCCGAATTCATACGATGAGATTGTCGGTACATTGGAGAGGATGATAAAATAATGTGGTATGGTAAGAATACTAGGGAACTAGAAGAACTGAATAAACAGTACTGTGAATTATTTGGCGGACCACCATATGGTCATATGGAATTAGAATATGGGGCAGATGAGTATGATGAATATGTAAGGGATATACAAAAAGCACTTCGAATCAAGAAGCCATTAACTGATTTCGTGGAGTAAAACTATAATAGTAGTTGGTGTATTTTAGGAGAAGGGGTGAATATGGCACAAAATGATATGGAAGTAATCATGTATAAAATTCTAAAATATTTGTATGAATGCATGAAAACGGGGAAAATTGTTGATTTAGCGGAATGCGGATAGGAGTCAAAACTTTTCCATATTTCAAAGGCTTATTGGATTTCTATTATATATGAATTGGTCAGCATGGGATTTATCAGAGGTTTTCTTATACATAAGACGAAAGATGGAACTATAATCTCAGAACATGAACCAGTGTCTATTACATATGTTGGAAGGGAATTTTTAAGAGAAAACAGCGGCATGCAGAAAGCAAAAGATTTTGCAGGAGAAGCCTTTGAGGTAATGCTTTCAAGTGTTCTTGGTATTGTAATGTAAGGATATAATGCCACCCATTCTTCGGAGTGAGTGGTATTTTTGTACTCATTTCTAAGGAGGGATGTGCATTGATTGAGGTAAGAGTGAGAAAAAAACGTATTCGGGTATCCGGCCATGCAAGGCACGCACCGCCAGGACAGGATATTGTCTGTGCCGGTGTGACGACACTGTGCCAGACTCTTATCAGATCCATTGAGAGTCTAACGGAGGATGCAATTAAATACGAGATATCGCCTGGAAAGGCTGATATACAATACGGGAATCTGTCGGAGAGTTCAAAGACTCTGGTGGATTCCTTTTTCATTGGCGTCTGTATGATTGCTGATGAATTCCCGGATCATGTCCGGGTAGTATGAAAGAAAGAGAGGTAAGAGAAATGTGTAACAAAGCTGTAAAAGCGTTGCTGCGGGAAGCAACGGTGAAGCGTTTCGTTCCTGATAGCAGGCTGCAATTATTTGCGGATGGTGGAGATGGCGACGGTTCAGGAGATGATGGCGGAGACGGATCTGGCGGGGATCCTGATGGGGAAGAAGGGGATGGCGATGATGGCGGCAAAGGGCCGGTATCGTTTGATGATTTCCTTGGTCAGAAGGGAAACCAGGCAGAGTTTGACAAGCGTGTGCAGGCAGCTGTAGATGCAGCGGTGGAGCGCGAGCGGGAAGCATGGGAGGCCGCGGCGGATGATAAGGTGTCTGAGGCTGAAAAGCTGGCGAAGATGACCAGGGAGGAGCGGGAGAAATATCTGCAGCAGAAGGAGAGAAGGGCGTTTGAGGCGGAGAAGGCGGCTTTTGAACGGGAGAAGCTTTTGGTTGAGGTCAGGAAGGAATTGCAGGAACAGACGCTGCCCCTTGTGTTTGCGGAGTCGCTTGTAACGATTGCTGATGCGAAAATGATAAGGGATGCGATCGCTGATATTAAGAAGGCGTGGGACGCAGAGATCTCAGAGGCAGTGAAGGCTAAGGCCAGACAGTCTACCCCACAGGAGGGCGGGCATGTGATGGATAGCAGGAGGGGGTTGTCTTCCATCAGGAAGATGGCGAATGAAAACAGGATCATTAAGAATTAGGAGGATATAGGAAGATGAATAAGAACAGAAAATTGAAATCGAAGCTACAGTTATTTGCGCAGACATGGAATCCGGACAATGTGACCGTATTTGAACATAAGGATGGCGCTATCCCGGAGAAGTACCACAATCTGATCTTGAAGGAAATCATGGAGAATAGTAAGGTGATGCAGCTTGCCAAGTATGAGGAGATGGATTCGAAGGAGAAGAAGTTCGAATATTTTGCCAAGGGGCCGGGCGCATATTGGGTAGGTGAGGGAGAGAAAATCAAGACATCAAAAGCCCAGTGGCTGCAGGTAAAGATGGTGGCAAAGAAGCTGGGTGTCATCATCCCGTGTTCCAGGGAGTTCCTGCATTATAAGATGTCAGATTTCTTCGAGGTAATGAAGCCGAAGATTGCGGAAGCGTTTTATAAAAAGTTTGATAATGCGGCAATCCTGAATGTGGAGAATCCGTTCCTTCATGCGGTAGATAAGTCGGTGGAAACAGTGGGAAATGTGATTAATGGAGACATTACTTATGACCGTATTCTTGCTTTAGAGGATCTGTTAACTGATGAGGACTATGATGTAAACGCGTTCCTGTCTACCAAGAAAAATCGGAGCACGCTGAGAAATGCGCATAAAATTGAGAATGGTGTGGTTGTGGAAAGTATCTATGACCGGTCTGCCAATACGCTGGACGGACAGCCGGTGATGGATATGAAAACCTTGGATAAAGGAACGATCTATGCAGGAGATTTTGATTACATGTACTATGGGATTCCTTATGGGATGAATTACAAGATTTCCGAGGAAGCGCAGTTATCCACGCTTACCAATGAAGATGGTTCACCAGTGAATCTGTATGAACAGGAATTGGTGGCGCTTAGAGTTACAATGGATGTAGGCTTTATGATCGTGAAGGATGAGGCTTTTGCAAAATTGACCTCTGGTGGATTGGGTAAGCTGACAGTAACAAGCGTTGCAGGTACAAAGTCGGGAGATTCGAAGATCACAGTCACTCCGGTAGTTACAAGCGGAAACTCCTATAAGTATAAAATCGGGGAGATGCTGGATATTCCTGTGAAAGGGCAGAATGTGAAAGGTTGGACAGTATGGGACGGCGCTTCGGATATCACAGCTGCTTTCGGAAGTGAGATCGTAATAGTGGAGTGTGATGCTTCTTATCATACGGTAAATGCCGGAAAAGCAACTATCGTGGCGAAGGTATAGGAGGCAGCACATGAGTGAGGAGTTGCCGGGAGACGGTAAAGGATTGGAGAATTTGAAGATGCTTCTTGGAATAGATCCAGAGGACAGTTCCCAGGATAAAAAACTGAACTGGCTCCTGGATTCTGCCAGAGCAAGGCTTAAGGTTCTGCTCGGCGGACTTGATCCGCCTCCTGAGATGGAGCATATCGTTATAGAAGTGGCCGTTATCCGGTTCAACCGTATTGGATCGGAAGGAATGGCGATCAATAACGTGGAAGGGGAGACCCAGCACTTTAACAGTAATGATTTTGCAGGGTTCATGGATGAAATCAATGCGTGGCTGGATGCTAGGAAGCAGAATTCACGGAGGGGAGGGTTTCGGTTCTTATGAGGTTTGATACGCCTGTGTATTTCCAGAGGGTACAGTCAGGAGAATATGAGGAAACTACTGGTGATTATGGAGCAGAAAGCGTTGAAGAGGAAATGAGGTATGCGAATGTGACGGATGCCGGAACGGATACGCTGAACCTGGTTTACGGAGAGATCCGGCAGGGATGCCGGGTAATCCGTCTGCAGAGGCTTTACGGAAAAGTGTTTAACAGGCTACGCATCGGAGACAAGTTGTACCGTGTGGATTTTTCCAGGGAGCTTCGGAATAAGCAGATTTTTATTGCTAGTGAGGTGCAGCGATGTCGGTGAGGTTAAAAGGAGTCAATGAGTTAAAACTTGCATTGAGAAATAAAGCGGACATGGGTGCTGTGAAGCGGATTGTAAAGCACAGCGGGGCAGAACTGCAGGCGCGGGCGCAGAGAAATGCACCTGTGAAAACGGGAAATTTAAAGCGTAGCATTCAGCTTGAGATTTCTGACGGTGGTCTTTTGGCTAAATCTGAAGCTACAGCGGAGTATGCGCCGTATGTAGAGTGGGGGACCAGATACATGGAAGCACAGCCCTATATGAAACTGGCATTTAATGGGCAGAAGGAGCAGTTCAGGCGGGATATGGATCGGCTTACAAAGTGAGGTGGTATGGATGGATCCGCAGCAGGAATTATTTACATGGTTATTAACAGAGATCAGGAAGCAGGGATATGATGTGTATGACGGCGGACTTCCACCGGAGGATGTGTCATATCCTTTTGTGTATCTGGATGACAGCCAGCAGACAGACCGGGCTAATAAGAACGCTGTGTTTGGGACAGTGTATCAGACGATCCATGTATGGGGCAGCACACCGGGAAAACGGGGGACAGTTTCGGCGATACTGCTTAAGATCAAGATGATCTGCCGGAGATTGGAGTATACGTCAAATTTCTCTTGGTCAGTAGGAAATATTGGCCAGAGAATCTTGACTGACACAACAACGAAACAGCCGCTTCTCCACGGAATACTGGAAGTGGAGTTTCGGTTCAGTTAAAAGAAAGAGAGGGTAAATATGTATAATTTACAATTATTTGCGGAAGCGGTACAGGGCAAGAAAATCGTATATCTGTATCGGATCAGGAAAGAGGCAGCCACAAATGACGGAACGATTCTGGCATTTACAACAGAGAACGGGCGTTCTAAGAGTAAGGATGCGGATTCGACAGCTACAAAAGATGGATCGATTCGTACTCCAGGGACATCGGAGGTGGAGATTACAGCTACAAGCATACTTGCCAAGGGTGACAAGATGATTGATAAGTTGGAAGATGCGATGGATAGTGATGAATTGATTGAGGTCTGGGAGGCAAATCTGTCAGAGCCGTCTGAATCTGGAGAAAATAAATTCAAGGGAATGTATTTTCAAGGTTATCTGACGGAGTTTGAGAAGAATTCCTCAGCAGAGGATTATGTGGAATGTTCTTTGACTTTTGGGATCAATGGAAGTGGGAAGCGCGGCGATGTTACAGTTACGGTCGCGCAGCAGGAGATTGCAGAATATGCGTTTGCGGATACACAGAAGACAGGAGAGGCTTAGGAGGGCGGAAGGAGTCCGTTCTCCCTATTTAAGAGGAGGAAGAAGAAGTGTTATTAAAAATTAAGAATGAAGAATATCGAGTAAAGTTTGGAGTTGGGTTTGTAAGAGAACTGGATAAGAAATATTATGTTCAGAATAATACAAGTGTGAAATATGGGCTTGGGATTGAAACGCAGGTTCCTCTTCTTTTAACAGGAGATCCCGTGACATTATCAGAATTCTTGTATGTAGGTACTTTTGCCGAAGAAAAGCGGCCGACACAGGCTGATATCGATGCGTTTATTGATGGAGCGGAGGATGTGGAGGCTTTGTTTGACGAGATTATAGAGGAACTTAAAAAGTCAAACGCTACCCGGATAAAGGTGGGAAAGCTTCAAGACAGCCTGAAGAAGCAGGAGGAAGAGGAAAATGTGCGGAAGGAAGTGGCGAATCAGGTGAAGAAAGAGATTCAGAGGAAGTCTATGAAGAAATAGTGCTTAATAGTCTCCGGTTTCTTGGTATGAACGATTTTGCAGAGATTAACAGAATGACTCTCTATGAGTATAACATGAGGATGACTGCCTTCCGTTTAAAGCAGGCGGATCGGGAGTATGCGATTCATCTGCAGGCGTGGATGAACCGGGAAATCAAAGCAAAGAGGGAATCCGGGAAGAAGAAATTGGTGCCTGTATACAAGACTTTTAAACAGTTTTTTGATTTTGAAAAGCGGGTTCGGGAGATTCTGCGGACGGAAGAAAAAGCTGGCGTAAATATGAAGAGCCAGGGAATCTATAATCTGATGAAGAAACAGAAGGAGAGGAGGCTTGAGGATGGAAAGCTATAGCGTACAAGCAGTCTTGAGTGTAACGGATAGAAATTTTTCGCTGACCATGAACAGGGCGGCTGATTCTCTGGATGGGCTGGATAGCGCAAGCCGGAGAACAACTTCCAGCATTCAGGATATAGCGAAGGGGGTAGGAGCATTTAAAGCGCTATCTATTGCGGCTGATGCCTTGAAGACTTCATTAAATGGGGCGGTATCAAGATTCGACACTATGAACCAGTTTCCAAAAGTAATGCAGCAGATCGGTTTCAGTGCGAAAGAGTCTGGGGCTTCCATAAATAGGTTGTCAGATGGAATACAAGGTGTCCCAACATCTTTGGATGAGATTACAGCTTCAACTCAGAAACTGGCGCTTCTTACTGGTGATCTTGGAAAGGCAACTGATGCGTCTATTGCCTTGAATAACGCTTTTTATGCTTCTGGTTCCTCATCAGCTGACGCATCCCGTGGACTTGTGCAATACACGCAGATGTTATCCAAGGGAACGGTGGATATCGTGTCCTGGCGTACGCTGCAGGAAACTATGGGCGTTGCACTCAGGGATTTGGCGGAGGCTTTTGGGTATGCCGGTTCAGCGGCAACAACAGATTTGTATGCCGCGCTGCAATCTGGCGGGATTACTTTTGACCAGCTCAATGACAAGCTTATAGAGTTGGATGGCGGCGTCAATGGTTTTGCAGAAAGGGCAAAGACAGCGAGCTCGGGTATTGGTACTTCTCTTACGAATATGGGGATCGCGGTAACGCGGGGAATGGAAAGTATTATCCGTTCAACCAACGATGCACTGGAAAATAATGGACTTTTGGGATTCCAGGCTATGATAGAGAAAGGCACATCTGGCATAAATAAAGCGTTTTCCGTGGCGTCTGATGGGATAAGTCTGTTAGTGAATAATCTGGATATTCTGGCGCCGGTTCTTGGCACGGCAACTGCCGGCTTCGTGGCGTATAAAGCTGCAATGGATATCAGCAGTAGGCTGGCAGATTTGAGGAGAAATATGGAAAATGCGGTCGTTACGTTGAATGCCACTGCGGATGCAAGTAAATTGGCGGAAGCAGCTACATTAGCGCGCGCAAAAGCCAGCAAAGCGGCGGAGCTTGCGGATAAACTATGCCAGAAATCGGCAAAGGCATCGGCGAATGCTATTAAGTCGAGGGCGGCATCGGAGAGGTTGTCCGAGGCTGCAGCTCAGGCAAGGGCGCTGGCGGATGCAGGAGGAGCGGAAGTAACCGGCCTGAAAGCGGCGGCAGATAAGATGGAGGCGGCAGCAGCAAAGGCTCAGGCAAATGCGAACAGGGATGCGGCAAGGGCGGAGACGCTGAAAAGGGCGGCGGAGAACGCTGATACAAGGGCAACGATGTTGAATACAGCGGCAGAAGGAGCAAATACCATTGCGGAAACAGCAGGAGCGAAAGCTGCGACAGTCAGTACTATAGCGATAGCGGCAAAGACCGCCATGCTGGGGGTTTTGTCGGGTGAATTGGGCATTGTGGCGGCAGCGCAGATGGTGTGGAATAAAGCAATGAGCGCAAATCCTATCGGTGTAATTATTACGACAACGGCGGCTCTTGCCGCAGTATTAGTAGGGGTTTCTAAAGCGCTGGAGAAACTAGATACAGAGGCAGCAGAAGCGAGGAAAAAAAGGGAAGAAACTATATCGTCTTCGAAGGATTTGTTAGAAACACTGGAATCGACGGAAAAGGCTTATAAAGAAAATGTATCCAGTATTAATACAGAAGCATCTGCTAATGATAAGCTGGCAGGTAAGCTTGACAAACTGGCTGGGAAAGAGAAGAAGAGCTCCGATGAAAAAGTTAAGCTGCAGTCTTATGTGGAGGCATTAAATAGATCTATGGAAGGGCTTAATCTGCAGTATGACGAGGAGAACGACGCGCTTAGTATGTCTATTGACCAGATCAAGGCCAAAGTGGCGGCGTATAAGGCGCAGGCAGAAGCCCAGGCAGCGCAGGAGAGATATATAGAAGCCCTGAAAGAGCAGTCGAAGATCACAGAACAGCTTGCGGTTATTGAGGATGAGCGCAATGCTATTGAAAAAGAACATCAGAATCTTAATCAGCTTGGCCCTAAGGCAATAGGTGAATATAATAAGGCGATCTTAGAGATGACAGAGCAGGAGAAAGCTCTTAATGAAAAGAAGAAAGAGCTTGCCGCGTCGGAAAAATATCTGACGGATACCCTGGAACAATGTCAGGCAGAACAGACAGAAGCAGTTATGTACGCTCAGGAGCAGCAGCAGTCGGCATTGGCGGAAAGTATTGCTAACCAGACGGTTAGTCTTGAGGAGTTGGCAGAAGCGAATCAGGAGACAGTAAATACTTTGCATGAGGTATGGCAGGGTTATGTGGATAAGGCTACCGATATGTTTGATACATTATCTGATAAGCAGACGATGTCTGTGGATGAGATGATATCGAATCTTCAGAAAAATCAGGAGGTTATTTCCAAATGGGGAGATAACATGGAATCCCTGAGAGATCGATTTGAGAATCTGAATCTTAGTAAAGGGGTACTGGATGATCTGGCGGATATGGGGCCGGAGGGCGCGGGATATGTGGCCGCGTTAGCCAATGCAAGCGACGAGCAACTTCAGACGTTAGCGCTGTCTTTTGATAATGGCGGCGCAGTAGCGAAAGAGTCTTTGCTGGAATCTTTAGGTGTAAATAGTGATGAAATCCCAACGGCAATACAAAATATGTTTACGCAGGCAGAAACTTCATTAAGAGAAACCATTGAAGGAACTGACTGGGCAGCCATTGGTGATGATTTGACGTCCGGACTGTCAGGCGGCATAGACGCGGGTGCCAGTGATGTTGCAGATTCTACGGGAAATTTGGGTACAGATGCGGAAAACGCTTTGCGAGATACGACTCAGACACATTCGCCTTCTGTATTATTCAAAAGTATCGGGCGGGATTTGGTCACCGGGCTTGCGAATGGTCTTACGGATAGTGGTGTTGCGACGGATGCAGCTATTCAAATGGCAGACAGTGTGGTCCAGGCTGTTCAGGAAGCAATGAACGGCGTGGATTTTACATCTGCGTGGAATCGTGCTTTTTCGGGGATGTCAACTACAGCGTCAAATAACATGTCTAAAGTGACAGCTGTTGTAAGAGGTGGGATGTCTGCATCGACGGCGGCAGTATCAACTGGTTCGTCATCTATGCAGAGAGCAATGAATGTCGGAATGACGAGCATGGGTGCGGTTGTTAAGACAAAGATGGCGGAGATTAACAGACAGGGAGAAACAAGTGTGCGCCGTCTTGAAAAAGCGGTCGAAAATGGAATGAATCAGTCGCGGGCAGCTGTATCCAGCGGTATGTCCAGTATAGTATCGACCATATCTTCTATGCAGCCACAGTTTTATGGTTCTGGATATCAGGCATCAATAGGGCTTGCCAAAGGTATCAATGCAGGTGCAGGCGCGGCGATTACAGCGGCAAACCATCTGGCAAACCAGATAGCCTCTACGATGAGGGCTGCTCTGGACATCCATTCTCCTTCCAGGGTTACCAGGGAGATAGGTGGATATACCACGGAAGGATTTGTGGAGGGGCTTCTTGATGATATCAAGGCGGTGAAGGAAGCAGCTGTAAGGATTGGAAAAGCAGCGGCGCCTGATTATGGAAGTTCCGGGAGAGTGGCTTATGCAGGGGGTTACGATCTGGGAAACGGGTCTGCGTTTCGGGAATGTTATGGCGCAGTTTATAAGATTGTTGTTCCTCTGGAGGTTAACGGAAGAGAATTTGCGAAAGCTACAGTGGTTTATACTCAGAAGGAATTAAACAGCATGGAAGAATTTGAGAATTACAGGAAAGGATATCGTGATTGAGATGTATAGTTTTGTAGATACCACAGAATATCAGGATGAAGGGGTTCTTCCGGCGGAAGCCGTCAAGTTTAATGGAAAGTGGCTTGATCATGAGGTTCCGGGATTTAGGACGCTCCAAGTAAGCGGCAGAGAGATGGCAATGTGTGAGATTGCTGATGTGAAGATGGGGAATGTGGATGGGACACAATATCAGTATAAGAGATATCCGGCGCGGTCAATCACGGTCACCTATCAATTGTCGGCTCGATCTGACAGTGTTTTTCGGGGGGCATATAATAAGTTGAATGGTCTGTTGAATGTACAAGAGGCTGAATTGATGTTCAATGATGAGCCGGATAAGTATTTTATTGCGACAAAGGCTGGTAATAGTGAGATTCCTCCCGGAAGAAACAATGTGACAGGAGAAATTGTTTTTTACTGCACAGATCCGTTAAAGCATTCCGCTGTAGAGAAAGTTTTTCCTGCAAAAATCAACGCTGATGGCATTCTGGAAGCAGTAATCATAAATGAAGGAACGGCATCCGTACCGGTTAGCTATGAGATTGTACATAAACATGAAAACGGATATTTGGGGATTGTTTCAGAATATGGGGTTATGCAGTATGGAGATATCAAAGAAGTTGATAAAGAAGTGAGAAAAAAATCAGAAGTCTTATTGAAATATACCAAATATGCCGATTATAGTGCAATGACAGATGGAAAGGGAATCCTTGACGGGGGACATTCGGAGTATCCCAAGGAAGGTACCTTTTGCGGTTATACGATTAGGGGACGTTCTTGGCTTGCATTACAGAGTAGTGGAAGTGGAAGTACCTGGCATGGAGCCAGTAAATATGTAACACTCCCGCCGGATTCCAACGGTATTTCAGGCGCGTCAAACTTTATTGCAAGGGCGAAAGTCTGGTTTGAGACAACAAAGGTGAATCAAACCGGAACACTGCAGCTTGTAATAGGAGATGAAGATGATAAACATCTTGCTTCTATCCATCTTGTTAAATCCAGCGCGGCAGAGAATAGGGCATCCGCCGTGTTCCAAATACGGGAGAAAGAAGTAGGAAGGATCAAGTATACACCGTCCAGTCAATCGGTTACAAATAGTGAAAATGGACAGATTTATATCCAGAAATCTGGAGAGTTATTTGAATTTTATTTTGGCGGGAAGAAATACCATTATCGGAGTCCAGCTCTTGCAGGTGTTAGGGGTCATTCAGTTACTATCTTTTTAGGACAGTATGGATCATCGTATTCCGAGGTGGATTACATGTTCTTTGGAGATATTAGCTTTCAGAAGAATAATGTAAGTTATTTGTATGATATTCCAAATCGTTATCAGAAGGGAAGTGTAGTCCTGATAGATGGCGTAAATACAAAGTTTTATGTAGACGGTGTGCCAAGTCTGGAAGATGAAGTGCGTGGAAGTACTTATTTTAGGGCGCCGCCGGGAGAGGCCAGGGTGCAGTTCTTCTGTTCGGATTTTAGTATTCCCGTGCCCGCAGTAACGGCGAAGATAAGGGAGGCGTATTTGTAATGAATTGTATAAGAATAGCGGTACTGGATACGTATGACAGGGTATGTGCTTTTATGGATAATCAGGCGCCGAAGGCTCTGCATTATTATGATGACGAACTGCATTCTTATCTGGAAGGGGCGGCAAATACTTACTGCTTTAAGGCCGGAGCGAAGCACGAGGATTCGGTATGTCTTGAAGAGGGAAATAAGCTTGTGTTCCGTTATGGTGGCAGGGATTATTACCTTAATATTATGAAAGTGGTGCGGACAGAATATGTGGTGGAAGTTGTCGCGTATTCTCTGTCGTTTGAATTGCTGAATGAGCAGAAGGAGGCGTACAAGGCTCCGAGGGCTATGAGTTTCGCAGAATACCTTGCCGTGATTGATTATGAAAAAACGGTTACATTGGGGATTAATGAAGTTTCGGATAAAAAGATAATGCATGAGTGGACGGGGACGGAAACAATCCTTGCAAGGCTTTTTTCTCTTGCAAATGTGTTTGAAGCGGAGGCAGAATTTGTGCCGGTGTTAAATAATGACCATTCCCTGAACAGGATTGTCATGAACGTGTATAAGCGGCATGATGGCGAATGCCAGGGCATTGGCGCCAGGCGTACGGATCTTGTCCTGCGGTACGGTGTGAATGTCAGAGGGATTACTAAGACATCTGATATTACAGAGTTGTATACGGCGATCCGTCCGTTTGGGCGGAACGGCCTGACTGTGACCGGTCTGGATAAAGCGGAATATGACGTGGATGGAAAGCTGGAATACGCATCTCCTAAAGGAAACAGGAATATTCTTGCTGTGCAGGCTAGGGATCGTTTTCCTTCTAATTTGATGTCGAAAGAATCTGACCGGTATATAGCGAAGATATGGGAATATGATACGGACAACGTGAACATGTTGTATGGACGGGCGCTGGCTGAGCTGAAGAAACTGTGCGTGCCAAAAGTAGGTTATGAGGTGGAGGGATATTTTGATACGGGTATCGGGGATACGGTTGTAATAGAGGATGAAGAGTATAATCCGCCGTTATATCTGCAGGCCAGGGTCACGGAACAGGTCAGGAGTTTTACGGATCCGACACGGAACAAGACGACATTTGATAATTTTACGGAGCTGAAGTCCCAGATTGATGATTCTCTTCTGGAAAAAATGTACGGGTTGATCCGGGCGAATAAGGTTTACGCATGTATCATTACCACGGATAATGGAATTATATTTAAGAACGGGAAAGGCACTACTTCTTTGACTGCTAATGTGAGAGACGCAGGGAAGGATGTAACAGACCAGTTTGATATACGGTGGAAAAAGGATGATATAGATCTTGCGGTCGGAAAGACAGTGTTTGTTAAGGCGGGAGATGTACAGGGGAAAGCAATATACCGGTTTGAGGCTCTGGAGGCTGGGGCGGTCCGGGGATCCTATGAAGTTACGGTCAGCAGTGTGTCGGACGGTACGAATGGAGAACCGGGAAAGGGGATAAAATCTATTGTGGAGTATTACCTCGCAAGTACAGCCATATCTGGTGTTACAACCTCTACGCCTGGGTGGACTGTTGCAATGCAGACCACGACCACATCAAAAAAGTATCTTTGGAATTATGAAGTAGTTACTTATACAGATGATACCACTTTTGTTAGTGTACCGGTGATTATTGGAATTCATGGAGAAACAGGACCACAAGGGGCAACGGGGCCAGCAGGACCCAAAGGTGATGCAGGGCAGCAAGGAGCAGCGGGACCTGCTGGGGTTAAAGGAGCAGATGGTCAGATGCTCTATGCTACTTCAGGGACGGCCGCAGCTACAGCAGCAAAAGTGGCAACGCTGGCAGGCGGGACGATTGCATTGAAAGCCGGAGTAACGGTTGCGGTGCGGTTTACCTATGCAAATACGGCGGGATCTCCGACGCTAAATGTAAACAGCACTGGTGCGAAAGCGATCTATACACAGGGAGTAAGATATGCATATTGGATGGCAGGTGCGACCGTAATCTTTACATATGACGGTTCATATTGGCGTATCAGTTCTGAGCCTGTATATGCGAATACGGTAACGGTAGGAAACAGTGCGGGGCTGAATGTTTACATAGACGGTAATAATGTAAATGTAAGGAATGGAAGTGCGGTATTGGCGTCATTTAACGCAACGGAGATAGGGCTTGGGAAGAATTCGCAAAATTCAAAAATACGTTTGTGTGGTGGCAATTTAGAAATAGGATCTAATGTTGTGGACGGATCGTCAGTTAATTATGTTAAAGCACAGAGGATTAGGTTCGGTGTGAAAGCGCCGAATGAATCCGGCGCTTCATCTTCTCCTAGAATAGAAATTGATTCCAGTAGCGTTAATATTAATGGGATATCATCCAGTAAAATACAAGAAAAGCCATTACTTTATACATCTGGAGGCGCCAGTAAGAGCCTTACGGCTTCTAACTGGACAAACCTTGCAAGCTATACAGCGCCGGCTGCTGGGGTAGCGCTTGTTACAGTTGGCGGAAATTTCTCCACGGCTCAGACAAGACATTTGATAGGTCTTACTCTTAATGGTGCAGAGTATATAAACAGTGAAGGCGACAGGGGAACGTCTAACGGTGGATGGCAGACATTTACAGCTGTTGTTCCGTTATCAAGCGGACAGATAGTCGGGGGACGGGCGTATAATGCATCTTCATCTTCAAGTTTAATACAAAACTGGAAATTTCATGTGTTATTTTTTAAGAGCTGATAATTGACAAGGAGGATAATTGTGGAAATCAGGGCAAGACCGTAAAAACGTTGTAGTTTAATAAATAAAGGTGTCGAAAGTGTTTTAAAGACAGGAGGCGAAGATTATGTTAAAACCAATAGAAAGAACAATCAATATTTCCAGCGGAAGTGTGATCAAGACGAAGGATGGGGATATGGAGGTGGCGGGCTTCAGCTTGTCCATTAATTCCAGTGATCCCTTTGGTATGGGGACGTCCGCATGGGTAAATGACAGGGAGGCTTACAGCAGGAATATCGTGAAGTGCCGGGAAGATGAGGATGCATTCCGGAGATATGCAAGGGATCTTCAGGATGAGATGATTGCAGCATTGGCGGCGGAAGATTCAGGGGAAGTAGATTCGTAGCTGTGAGTGTAGAAGAGAAAGGGGTGATCCTGATGAGTCAATTCTTAATGCAGACATACACAATTGCGCTGCCGATCGCGCTGGGTTACATAGTATGGTTGTTGAAAAAGCAGAAAAAGGACCGAGACGCGAATGGCAGAGGAACTATGCTGCTTTTGCGGGTACAGCTTATTGAGTATCATGATCGATATGTCGCATTAGGTCATATCCCGTCCTATGCCCTGGAAAACTTTATTGAAATGTATGAAGCTTATCATGACTTGGGTGGCAATGGTATGGTGACGGAGATGTATAAGGAAATATTGGAACTGGAGATCAGGAAGTAAGAGAAAGGAAAGGTGGAATAATATGGACCTTACATACTTATTTGAATATGTAAACTTGT
>OFGB01000962.1_pt1 | contig 19014 bp, 19 predicted proteins | sample 1521491 | NCBI WGS metagenome assembly OFGB01 (sample SAMEA3504095, study PRJEB24116) | mouse gut metagenome | biome: mouse gut; feature: mouse-associated habitat; material: faeces | place: Denmark | collected 2011
ATTTTCTGCGCTCCTTTCGTCTTCCTTGCAGAACCGAAGCACTCTTAAGATACTGCTATTGTACCATAAAACCGCCTATATTGTAAGGATTATCTTACTTTTCCCCCGTTTTATCCTCTAAATATCCGTTGAAGATTTCTTCAACGTCTCCAGTCTTTGCGAAGTGATGACGTACTAGAACAACCCTTTTTGCTGTCACCACTACTTTGGCGTACCCATGCGGCGTTGATGGTGTTTCCATGCTTAGGCCGCTGTCCTTTGCCTTTGCCGGTATTTTTTGGCCTTGCATCGTCTTTCACCCTTCTATTTTATTTTTTTGATAAAGGTATGCGCTGCGGCGCATTCGTGGGATTTAAAGGGGCCCCTCTGCTCCTGCCTGCGTCTTTTTTTACCCTATCTCTATCTGTTTCGCTTCCTTGGCTTCTCTCACCCATTCCGGCGGCAGCGGATAGATGTAGGCAAAAGCCGGGCCGTGGTCTATCGGCTCTCCGCCTTTCCGATACTCCACCACTCGATGTATCCGCCGCAGAAATGCTTTCCATGTTGCGGTTTCGTTGACCTGAACATTCGGGTATTGCTCGCTCAGGTCTATATTTGATATTATGTACACGGTCTCGAAACACGCCTGTCGGTTGGCATATCTCGCCGGGAGCGCCAGCGGATACCCGTCCAGATAGTCCAACATATCACCAATTAACAAACTACTGCGGAACTCGTCCAATAGGAGGACTGGCTCCTGCGCGTAGCGGTCAAAGGGATGGTTATAGTCCGTCACCCGGTACACACTTCCATACCCGTGTTGCTCCATCACTCCACGGGTCTTGCCTGTGGCCGTTGGGCCAAATATGTACGTCACCTCCAGGTTTCGCCATTGCTCTCGGTACCGGGCTTCCAGCACGTCCTGCCGTATCTTGTCCATCTTTCCGATATGCGCGGCTAGCTCTGGATTCCGCTCCATTACCTCGGCATTGCTCAGATTCTCCTCAGCTATCATGTGATACAATCCTGCTATATCCGTCCTCGCTCCTTGGCCCGGCTCCTCCGGTGGCTCGCCGCTCTCCTCGAACGTGCCAGCGACGCTTGTATCTGCCTTTTCATCTTCCGCTTCCCGGACTTGGATACATACCATGTCACGGTTCTCTTGCACTGTCCCACGGGCCGCTTCTATATGCGCTTCTGGAAACAACTTCTTGATGCGGCTAAACCGGGTTGAGTTTCGCATAAATACAAATATGTGCATGTGTGGGGTCTGTGTCTCTAGGCCAATTTCGTTCGCCATGCACCAATAGACGCTGGATTTTAATTCCCCAAGGGCCTTCTTGATTGCATCATGGTCTAGCCCCTTTTCCTCGGGGTTGTTTATCGTCAACTGCCATTTGCGGCTCTGTGTATCCTTGTTTGCCATGTGTTCTCACCTCCTTCCTGCCTGATACGCTTTGATTATGCTGTATGACCCTTGGTTTGGATATGCCACTTTGGGCAATCCCGCTGTATCCTGGTCTTGCGACATGCGACAGAGGTTCGCTAAAGGTAATACTGGCTTTAGCGAACTGGCGGCTCTGCCGCCGCTACTGGGGTCAAGCCTTGCGACGGTGCCGCCGCTCCGCTCGGCGTTTCGCTCCGCTCCTCGCTCTCGCTTCCGCTGGCGATCCCCGTCGGCCGCGTCCGGGGTCCGCCGCTCTCGGAGGGGGATGGCTTGCTTTGTGGCGGCATGAAGAAAGGCCCCCATATCGGGGGCCTTGTGTCAGGCTAGGCGGTCAACACCACTTACTGTTATCCTCACTTTTTCATCTGCGATTTCTGTTACGGATAACCCAACATAACAGAATCCGCCGCAATATTTTGGCAAATCGGCTTGTAACAACTGTTCAGCCCTTACCACAGGGACATATTTGAATGTTCCTGTGGTAATTGTGTGAGCATTCATGTTTAGAGCTTCCCGCCTGATTTCAAAGCGGAAAACTATATCCTGATAACCCCCGTTATTAAAAAGAATACCGTCAATCATGTCGAACCAATTTTGACAGTAAATGTCCTCTATACGAATAGGACGAAAAAACCCGTAAAAACTATAATTGCTTTGCAGGCAATTATTTAATTTACCCGCAAAATCTTCATAGTCCTTTTTAAACCGTTGGTAAATCATTTGCTTATGATTTAGATAACGGATATTTTGAATTTGTTCTTTTTCGAGCATCTTTTTATTCTTTCTTTTCTCCAACTCAGTGGCTAATAATTGACGTGAAGAACTGAGAATGTTGTTCATATTTGCACATTTTCTCCTAACTTTTACTTGATGGGCCGGGGCCTGGGGGAGCTTGAAGCATCCCCCAGGGCGGCGGATAGATTAACTAATGTCGATTGTATCATCGACAAGAGTTGCGGTAGCGGCGGTGGCGGTATAATAAGTCGTGCCATCCCGGACAAAGACATCACTGTCGTAATCAGTGAAGTTAACCCAAGTCACCACCTGATTTTTGTAGCCATTGCGGACAGTTTCATCCTCAACAACTGGGGCACCGGGAACCTTGACCGTCTCAATAACCGGACCCCGGTTTTTCAGTTTTAGAACGCTATAACATGTGCCCAGGCGCTTACCGGGCTTGTTTTCGGCCTTGTCCCAATCGTTCCAAGGCCTGACGCCCAAAAGTAGCAGCTTCATGAACATTCTCCTTTCTAGATATAGTTCCCGGCTCGCCGTCCCTTGGATAGACGGTGCTGACCTGCGCCGGGGGAACAGGGGGAGGAGATGTCCTCCCCGTGTTCTACCTTCATACTACTTGAAGGGCTTGGTCCCCGGAATGCCACTTTTGGCAAGATTAGGGTTTCGGGTTCATCAGTTCATCCACCAACTTGTTAATATCCAGTCCGTAGATGTATCGAAACGCCACCATCTGACGCATGTTGATGTGCCGCTTGTCAGCGCCTGCGTACGCCAAAATCTTTGATAGCTTGTCCTCGCCGCCAATAATCGGGTCTAGTCGTTTTGCAACAGCCGCTTGACTGCCAGCCTTTTTAACGATGCTCCGAACTTCCCGCTCCAGTATATCTTGAAAGTGTTTGATTCTGGCTACTTCACTGTCCGTCAGGCCCTGAACAACTTTTTTATAGGTGCGGGCGGTTTCGGGGGGGGACTTTGCTTGCAAGTTCTTTTTTCTGCTGTTTCTCCTGGTTTGTCATGTCTCTTTAGCACCTTTCTTTGTAAGATGCTGAGAGATACCAACAAGCCGCAATGGATGTATATTCCCCCTGATTACAACGCTGTGACTGCGGGGCATGTATCTTGATATTGATAACAACACATTATCAGATATTGATTTTTAGCACAAAATAATCGAACTTGCATCTAAAAAATCAGTTAAATTAAACTAGAGAAAAAATTACGAAAAATCCTGTGTTTGTTGTTCAATATAAATAAATTGGTCAAAAAAACATTGAAATAATTACAGTGATGTATCACATAACCTGTAATTGATAACAGCGATATATCGCCGTGAACAAAAAAAGAGGGAGCCCGGTTAGGGGCTCCCTGATGTTGGTTTGTTGACGGATTTGATAAAAATAAAAAAGAAAGCCAGTCAGGTTTATCTGACTGGCTTTACTGGTTGTAATATGTAATCTATTTGCCGCCGTAGCCGATGGAGACTTCTCCATAGCCACTGTAAGGATCGTCTTGGTTATTAGCTAGGTCACTTGAATCCTTCAGTGTTTTGTTGAAGTCACTACCTTTAACGAGGGGTTCTCCGGTTTCTGAATCTATTATTACACCACCTTGAGTCTGCTGACCTCCACTGGTGCTGCCGGTGTTGCCGCCTGATGGTTTACTGCTTGACTGACTTGTTGGCTTCGTCAATGTTTCTTCTGGTGCCTGTGAAATAACTGAGGGACGCCATTCTCTGTACTGGGCTTCATAATTAGATGGAAGTGATTTATTGTCACAAGATGCTGTAACCTCAATCATCAACAACTCATTTCGAATTGTTTCCTCGGAATCTGAATTGTTAACCTCTTTTGAAACTTCATATACTTGCTCAAATATCGCTATTAGTTCATCATGACTGAGTTCTTCTAGTGCTTGCCCATCCTCCGGGGGTTGTGTGTCCTCAGTAGGCTTCGGGGCTGTGTCTTTGATTGGTTCAGGGGTTGCGGCTGGCTCTTAGGTAGATGTGTCTACCGGGACCGATGTGCTGGGGGCTGGGTCCGTGGGTTGCTCCGCCTTGGGCTGGCCGCAAGCTGTCAACAACAACGCCAGGGCCAGCGTCAGAGCATATAGTAATGCCTTTTTCATTGTGTGTTCTCCTCCTATACGGTTTTTCATGTCTCAACGGTCCGGCCCTTGGGGGTGGGTTCCTCCGGCCCTATGCAGTCTCTTAATCCGTATTTTACACTGTACTGCTTGATTGTGCAAGGAATTTTTTGTTTTGAAAGTGGCGTTGTGAGTGTGTCGGCAGCTGGGTGGCCCGCCACGGCTGCGGTCGGGGTGCGTCTCGGCGGCTGGGCGCAGGGCGGGGTTAAAGGTTTGGTACGGCTATCGCAATTCTATGAATTGCTGACGCCTCTGACGCCTGCGGGCGTAGGACGGGGGACGAAAGGAATATTACCGGGGTGGTGTTACAGATAGCAGCCCCCGCCCCTGTGCGGTTACTGGCACCTTTGCAATTTTTTAGACGCTGCAAAAGTGGGATTATGCGCCAATTTTTTATATTTTTGTCCTGCTTTCGGTCGAAAATGTTCGTTTTGCTCCTTTGGTAAGGATGAGGTCCCCAGTTCAAATCTGGGTAGCAGCTCCAAAATCCCGCTTGAATCCATTGATTCTGGCGGGATTTCTCTTATTTTCTCAATTTTTTCGGTCGATTTATTTTTGCGACTTTTCGTTGACCCACACCGTGACCCACACGCCGAAATGCCCGAAGAGGGACAGAGAGCACCAGACAGGAAGTTCTGCTTTCCTGTCTGGCGTTTTCGTCGCTTTTTTGGCTTACATGACCTGTGCCATGAAATTTCCCATCGTCTCCGCCGCCCGATTCTGCTGCTGCCGGGTAGCGTGGGTGTAGGTGCGGAGGGTGAAGCCCGCATCGTAGTGCCCCAGCATGCTGGAGACGGTTTTCACATCTACACCGTTCTGGAGGGCCAGAGTCGCAAATGTGTGTCTGAGATCATGGAAACGAATGTGCTCCAGGCCGACGTCCCTCAGGATTTTCTCATGGAGCTTTACCAGTGAGTCCGGGTGGTACATCTCTCCGGTCACTGGCGAGGGGAACATATACGGATTGTCCAGGTGTTTGTCGTGCTCCTGGATTAGCAGGTCGACTGCATCCTGTGGGATGGATACCTGCCTGACAGATGTCTCTGTTTTGGGCCTGGAGAGCATCACTTCGCCGCTAGGGTTGCGGACGTACTGCTTGCTGACGGAGATTGTCTTATGCTCTGCATCCAGGTCGCTCCAGAGGAGCGCCACCAATTCACCTTTTCTCAGCCCGCTGACCAGTTCCAAGTAGAACATGGGGAGTACCCCTCTGGCGTTTGCGGCGTTTAAATAGGCTTTCAGGTGTTCAGGCAGGAGCGTTTTCATTTCCACCTTCTGCACCTTGGGAGCGATGCAGTCATCGGTGGGGTTGCGGGGAATCAGTCTCTCTTTGACAGCCCTCTCGAAAGCGCAGTGGAGGGTGAGGTGGACGCTTCTCACAGTGGTGCTGCTCAGCCCAGGGTTGCCCTTGCCGCTCCGCTTCTGTATCCTGCCGCGCTCCATCAGGTCTTTGTAGAGTTTTTGGAGATCACAGGAGGTTAACTTGTTGAGCTTGATTTTGCCAATCCGAGGGATGGTGTAGGTCTCGATGATCAGGTAGTAGCGGTCCGCTGTGGCCGGCCTGACGTTGGGCTTGGCATAGAGTTCGTACCAGCTGCGGAGCCAGGTAGCCACTGTGTAGTCCTCACTGCGGCCCACATCCAGACCAGATGTCTCCTGCTGCGCCTGGGCGAGCTTCTCCTTGACCTCGGCTTGCGTCTTGCCGAGGACGTTCTTGATGATCCGCTTGCCGGTTTCTGAATCGTAGCCGGCAGTGTACCGGCCCTCCCAGCGACCATCCTTGCGCTTGCGGATGTTGCCCTCACCGTTTGCTCGTTTCTTTGCCACCGCTTATCCACCTCCGTTCCTTATGTCGCCGTCATTCTCATCCATGCACTCGGCCATGATCCTGACGCCCAGCCGGAAGCCCAGGATGAAATTTTCGATTGCTGTGATGCTGTTGATCTCATGCTGCGACCGAATGAGCTTTGTGAGAGCATCTTGTTCAGTTTCCTCAAGCCGCTCCAAGAGCTGCTTTTCGCAGCTGGCGACACGGGCTACTGCCTTCTCCATTTCTGAGCCGGGAGTCATCTGCTGTTCATTGGGTGTGATGTTGCCATAGTGGAGATCTTCCAGAGTTTTTCTCATTTTCATCAACCTCCTTTGCAGCAACACACAATACCCCAATCGCAACTGAATAGCCATCCCTTTTGAGCAGAGTTATCAGAAATTTAATAGGTTGCTCTTGTTTACTGCGCAGCAGTTTTTGAGTGCTCACATGGACATTGACGGCCCGTTGTACTCCTCGTGATCATCTGCCTTGTGCCCCATGGCAATCTTCTTCTCTCCGATTTTGAGCCGCAGCTTTCGATCAACCTGTTGTCCTGCTGGGGCTTGAGGAGGAATAGAGTTATCCTGGAAAAATTCACTTATGTGGTGGAGCAACTGAGTGACCGACAGCATGACCGAGGGAGGTTTCAGGTTATCCCAGCGATCCAGGAAGAACTGAGCGTACTCGTTTCCTTGTGTAGCGGATTGAGTGAACCAGTAGTGAGCTTGTTCCACATCTTGCCTGTCCAAGTACAGCTTGCCGAGTGCGTACTGCGCATATTGGTTGCCGCTCCCAGCCGCCTGGGTCAGGTATTCGATGGCTTTTTCCGTATTCTTTGGAGCACCATCACCCAGGAGATAGAGCTTCCCCAGCCGGTAGCTGGCATACTGGTTGCCCTGCGTGGCGGCTTTTTCAAACCAGTTGACAGCTTCTTCAACCCGTTTCCTACTTTGCAGCAGCTTGCCCAGCGCATACTGGGAGAAATCATTCCCGGCCTCAGCGGAGCGGCGGAACCACAGCTCCGCTTTGTCGTCATCTGGCAAGACACCCAAGCCATCCCGCCAGCACTTACCCAACTGATGCGCTGCCACAGCGAAACCAGCATCCCAGAGCTGTTCCAGGACTTGGACGGCCTTCTCCTGTTCTGTCCAAGTTGAATCGTCATCGCAGAGGACATACCGGGCTTCCCGATATGCGTTCACCACTCGCCAGTGAGGGTGGATGTTCAGGACTTCTTCCTCCTCATCCAATTCATCGACCATCTGCTCGTCCTCGAATGTGATCTCGTCCAACCGAATCCGCTCCGCCTCACGGATGACCATATTCTTGACCGACTTGAACTCCTTTTGCTGAGACAGCGGCAGGTGTTCCCTGGGTTTGTCCTTGTAGTAGTTCTCCAGCTCATCTCGCAGTTTGTTCCAGACCTCATAGCACTCCGCCACCGCCGGGAGCTGGGCCAACTCATCCACGATGGCGTCCACCTGAGCCTTGACCTGTTTCGTCAGGTAGCCGTACACTTTTTTGCCCTTGACGTCCTGGAGCATCTCGGACAGGGTGAACAGCTTGTCTTCAATGACAGGACAGTCACAGATTCCGGACTTCATCTCTCGGATCAGATTGCGCATTGCCTCCTGCGCCGTATCGCGCACTTCCTGGTAGGACAGGTCCTTCTGTTTGTAGAGGTGCAGCAACTCGTCCTGAAAAATATTGTTGGTCAGCTTGGAGCGCATCATCTCGATACCCTGCTCTGTCAGATAACCTTGCTTCGGGTTTGCTGACCAGACCATCAGGTGGATGTGGGGATGGTGCTTTTCGTCGTGGAAGGCGGCGCACCAGCGGAACTGGTTAGGCGGTATCTTCATCGCCTCCGCCAGCTCCGTCTGGTGAGCCAGGAGGAGCTTCCGCCAGCTCTCAGCGGAGTCGTACCCCAGCCGGACAGCATCCTCCCGCTTGAGGGAGTAGATGAACGTCCAGACGGGAGCCGGGTGGCTGTTCACCTCCTGCATCGTCTTTTCCAAATCAGTATTTTGCACGTTGGAGAACAGGCCGTGAGAGCGGGGCCGCTCCGCGATGTACTTTAGGTACTGGTCGCCGGCGTTCAGCAGTTCCACACCGTCACGGGTACCGATGTACTCCGCGTAGTTCCCGGCGCCGCCGCCCGGCTTGATGTAGCCGCTCTTTTGGATCAGTCCCTGAATCAGTCGAGCCTCTTTTGATATTTGTAGGCGGCCTCAAAATCGACTTCGCCGTTCGTCTCTTTGATGTCTTTGATACAGTTGACCCGTACCTTTTTCAGCGTGTCCAGATCCACATTGAACCCGTAGGCAACGATTTGTGCCATGATTGCCTCCTCCGTTGACAGCTTGAACAGCAGTTTCCCGATTCGGCCGCCCAGCGCACCCAACTTACCCTCTAGCACTTCTGCAAGCACACGGGGCAGGTAGCTGTCGGCCTGTTCGGCATCGAGATAGCCGGAGTAGAACTGGATTGCTTTCTCGATGTACTCATTCTGTGTGGAGCAGTTATCGGTGCGGTAGTGATCCTTGACTTTGTCCCAGGCCTCATCTGTCAGCCAGACGGTGTGGCGGTCCTTGTTTTTATTCATTGTGTAAAACCTCCCTTACTCTGTAATAGCGTCATTGCAAACTCTGCAATAACGGCGTTTTTCTCTGCTTTTTAAAGGATCAGCGTCAATCGAAGATGTCAGCCCGCAGAAAAGCGTCAGCTTCCGTCTCTGAAACCGCCCGCACTGCGGGCGGTTGTGACCGCACCGGCGCAGCAAAAGCGCCGGCGCTTTCTCCTGCTTTCCCTCTCATCGCTCGCCTTGCACCTCCCAACGGGCGCACAGCTCGCCGCGTGGGTGGGGCTGGGTCAGATGTTGCCCGAGCAGGAGCCAGGGCACACAGGGCCGCTCTGGGGTGACGGTGGTCATATTCCGTTTGCCGTTTTTGGACACGACTGCGTTCTGCATCCACAGCGATCCACAGGCCGTCACGGAGGGGTTTCTCTTGTTTACAGCGACGCAGTTTTTGCATACTTCCATCTTGCTGTTTGTACCTCCAGTCGGCGCAGTTCGTTCTGCTGATGCGCATCCAGCACCTCATGGAATGGACGGATGGTGTAGAGCAGGCTGCCGTTGTGCTTGAGACCGGTCCTGGTGAATACGATGGTGTCCTCTGTGCTGATGAGCCCTTTGTCAGCGGGAGCGCAGACGTGCTTGCGCACCGTATTGACGCTCAACTGAGTTGCTGCACCAATGGTTTTGTAGCTGGGCCAGCACTGACGGGTGCGCCGATTTGCACAGCGGAGCAGGTAGGAGTACACCGCAAACTCACCGGGGGATAATCCCAGAGAAAAAATTTCGTTGGGGGTGGGGAAATAGTTTTTGCCCGTCTTACTCACTGTGTACCTCCTTGAGTGTGATCTTCTACCCACTGGATGAATTTCTCCTTGGGGACCACCATTCTGCTGCCGACTTTCAGTACAGGGAAGTCGACTTCGTGCATGAGTTCGTAACTGCTGGACGGCGCAATGCCCAGCACCTTTGCAACCACCTCTGCGTTGAGGAACAGCGGCAGTTCCTCATAGGTCTTGTAGACCGACTCTTTCATTTTGATCCTCCTTCAAACTTTACTTGACTTTCTAACGGGTACGATGTAGACTGAATAAAAACAGGCGGGCGATATGTCCTTCTTGCTTGTAGTGTAACATTGCGTCAATCACTTGTCAAGTCCTATCTAAAAATAAATATAATTATGTCTAAGACGGGAGGAGCCGTTATGCTTAACTATCAATTCAAAACCTGCATCACAAACGGCAAGGAGCTTTATGCGTTTGTGGAGGAAGAGCTGAATGACCGCTGGATGTCTACGAGGAATGCGATGTTTCCGGAGAGCCTGATTTCCTTTCTGTACTTGGACATGGAGCAGATGAGACCGACCCTTCGACGCCTGTCTGACGGAGTGCGCAGAGTCATTTCAGAAAAAAGCAGAGAGGAATCAGACCGGGTCTATAGGCTCTTTTGTGATTTGGCGGATGTTCATGTCTACTTTGAGCTGCTTCGCTTGGACTGGAAGTTTCGCCTGGATCGTGCGCGGTATATGGGCTACGAGTTTCCGCAGAACTTTTTGCAGGTGGAGTATCTGGACGAGATGCCAGATAGACTTTTGACGCTTCAGCGGCAGGCACTGGACTTGCTCACCCAGATTTGGGTCAAGGACACCAGCGAGAAATCGGTAGATGAAAAAATGACCGCCTGCTACCTTGCGGCGGAGCAGGCGGGGAAAGAACTGTTTTGCTTTCGTCCGCAGCGGATGAGCTACGAGCTGCTGTATCAGGAGACCTTCGCGGAGGTTTTATGTCCTGAGACGGTTTATGATCTAGTGGACTACCATCTCCGGGAGTGCTTGAAGCGGGAGATCAAAATGCGGGTGTGCAAAAACTGCGGACGTCTCTTTGCGGTGACGGGCCACGGCGGCGTCGAGTATTGCGACCGTCCCTTTGATGAGAAAGGCCGCACCTGCAAGGAGATCGGAGCGTTCCGGGTCTGGGAGAAGAGTAAGAGCGAGGACGAGGTGTTCAAGATTTACCGCCGAGAGTACAAGAAGCGCTTTGCCTGGATCAGGGCAGGTAAGATTTCGAAGGACGAGTTCTACGCCTGGAGCGAGAAAGCCAGAGAGAGAAAAGCGGAGTGCGAGGCTGGGAATATCACGCTGGATGAGTTCAGTTGCTGGTTAAGGGATTCTTGAAAAAGATCGCCTTATTTTGCTTTAATGATGTTGACTTTTGTCTTGAATGTGTTGATTGCTTTCAACTCCGCCCGGTAAGGACGCCCGGACGGAGTTTTATTATCCCCCCGGCATAATTCATGGTCCAGAAGTTTGCCTGCAAGCATTTTGATATTTCAGTCATGGCAATGATATATCCTCAAAGGCGGTTAGAGATAAAATAAATAAAACGATTTGCAGGGAGGCTGGCGAAAATGTTTCATCCGGACAGTTGTCTGATCCGATTTCTCGCAAGGATCTGTGATCTGCTGCTTCTGAATATTGCGCTGGTTCTTTCCTGCTGCACCGTTGTCCTTTCGGGAACCGCTGTTACTGCGCTCTACTCCATGACGCTGAAATTGATGCGGGGGCAGGACTGCGACCCAGTCAAAGGGTTTCTCCGGGCGTTGCGGGAAAATTTTCTGTCGTCGTCCTTCGCCACCATTCTGTTCCTTGCGGATGTGACCCTTCTGGCCGTCCTGCGCAGTGTGCTCTATGCCGAGACGCTGCTGATGCCGCCGGCGGTATTCGTTATGCTGGCCATCCTCGCCGTATTTTTGACGGCCCTGTTGTCTTACCTGTTTCCCCTGCTGGCCCGCTTTGAGAATACCTTTTCCCATCATCTGAGCAACGCAATCCGGCTGTCCCTGGCCAATCTGCCCGTCACTGTTCTGATGACCACGGTCAATCTGCTGCCCCTGCTGATTGGCTTGTTGTTCCCCGCTCTGCTCGGAGTCGTATTTGCCTTCTGGCTGTTGTTCGGCTTCGCGGCAGGGGCCTGGATCAATTCCTTTTATTTGAATCGGATATTTGAAAGCAGAGAGGATGGTTGATAACGGTGGAGGATTTGCTTTCCTATGAGGGCTGCCGCCTGGTGTTTGAGGACAATTTTGATGGAGCTGAGCTGGATCGGAGCCGCTGGAACGTGGAGCTGCACGAGCCGGGCTGGGTCAATGAAGAATTGCAGGAATATGTGGACTCCCCAGAAAGCATCAGCGTCAGGGGCGGAAAATTGCTGATCCGCCCGGTGAAAACGGTCCACGAAAACGGCACAATTTCCTACACCTCCGGCCGGATCACCACCCAGCACAAGTACGACTTTACCTACGGCCTGTTTGAGGCCCGGCTGAAGGTGCCCAGAGGGAAGGGCTTTCTGCCCGCCTTCTGGCTGATGACTACCGACGAGGACCGTTACGGCCAGTGGCCCGAGTGCGGCGAGATCGACATCATGGAGATATGGGGAAGTCATACGGGGAAAAACCACGGGACCATCCACTACGGCCTGCCCCACCGGGAGAGCCAGGGGACGGTGGCCCTGGAAAACGGCGATTTTGCCGAGGAATTTCACAACTTCTCCCTGCTCTGGGAGCCGGGGCTGCTCCGATGGTATGTGGACGGTAGGTCCTTCTATGAGACAAGGGAGTGGTTTTCCGCCGGGGCGGACGGTGTGAAGAAGCCCTGCCCCGCCCCCTTTGACCACGATATGTACCTCATCCTGAATCTGGCCGTGGGAGGAAGCTGGGTCGGGTATCCGGACGAGACCACAGACTTTGAGCACGCCGCTTTTGAGGTGGATTATGTGCGGGTCTATCAGAAAATACAATCATCAACGGAGGTGACGGCACATGGATAACATTCGTTTTTTGGATGAAAACGGAACATTTACGCTCAATAACCCGGAAAATGTAAGCGGGCTCTATTTCCCCCTGGCCAGCGAAACAGGGCTAAAAAGCGCCATTACTCCTAACTTGGGGGGCGACAGCAAACTGGATCAGGAGTCCTTTCTGCTGGAGCCGGTGAGCGCGGAGGACCTGCACAGCCGCCGCGGCACCCGGAATTTCTGGTGCGTCATGGAGGATGGTTGCTGGTCGGCCACGGGGGCGTCGGCGGAGCAGGAGGCGGATCGCTTCACCCCGGAGCAGGACGAGAGCACCTTGATCGCCGGCCTGATGTGGCAGAAAGTGAGCCGGGAGTCCAAGCGTTTCGGCCTCCAGTCGGAGATTATCTCCTTTGTTCCCGTTCGGGAGAATGTGGAGATTATGGAGGTCAAAATCACCAATACCGGGGCCGCTTCCCGGAAGCTGACCTGTGTAGCGGCCGTCCCCATCTACGGACGGAGTGCGGACAACGTGCGGGACCACCGGAACGTGACCTCCATGCTCCATCGGACCCGGACCACAGAGCATGGGGTCCTGGTGAAGCCCGCCATGTCCTTTGACGAGAAGGGCCACCGGGAGAACCACAAAATCTACTATGTGCTGGGTTCCGCCGGGGACGGAACAGCTCCCGAGACCTTTTACCCCACGGTGGAGGGCTTCCTTGGCGAGGGCGGCACATTCCTACACCCCCGGGCGGTTTACGAGAGGGCGGAGGGCGTCCCCGCCGGGACCGAGATCGACGGACGGGAGGCCATGGGCGGTATCCGATTCCCGGCTGTCACGCTGGAGGCGGGACAGAGTGTAGTGTATATCCTGCTGCTGGGCATTGCAGAGGACGGGCTGGAGATGGACCGGGTCCTGTCCACCTTTTCTACGGTGGAGCAGGTGGAGCAGGCCTTGGCCGAGACAAAGGCCCACTGGCAGGAACAGGTGAACGTCCGCTACCATACAGGCAACCCCAATTTCGACCGCTGGATGCGGTGGGTAAGCTTTCAGCCCTTCCTGCGCCGGATTTACGGCTGTTCCTTCCTCCCCCACCACGACTATGGCCGGGGAGGCCGGGGCTGGCGGGACCTGTGGCAGGACTGTCTGTCCCTGCTGCTCATGGCCCCCCAGAACGTGGGGGAGATGATCCGGAAAAATTTCGGCGGCGTCCGGGTGGACGGCACCAACGCCACCATCATCGGTGCGGGAGACGGAAACTTCATCGCCGACCGCAACGGCATCGCTCGGGTATGGATGGACCACGCCCTCTGGCCGCTGATGACCACCAGGCTGTATATCGACCAGACCGGAGACCTGGATATTCTCCTGGAACCCGCCCCCTACTTCAAAGACCCCCAGGCCATGCGGGGCACGCAAATCGACCCGCTCTGGAATGAGGAGTACGGGAACCGGCAGCAGAGCCAGTCCGGGGCGGTGTACACCGGCAGCATTCTGGAGCACCTGCTTATTCAGCACCTGGCCGCCTTCTATGAGGTGGGAGCCCACAACATCTTCCGCCTCCGGGGGGCCGACTGGAACGACGCCCTGGATATGGCCGCTGAAAACGGGGAGAGCGTGGCCTTCACCTGTGCCTACGCGGGGAACCTCCTAGATTTGGCCGGGCTGCTGCGCCGACTGGCCGAGCGGCAGGATAAAGTCGAGCTGCTGGCGGAGCTTCAGGAGCTGTTGGAGGCTGGCCCGGAGGTCTATGAGGATACCTCCCGCAAGACAGCGGTCCTGGAGGGGTACGCCCGGCGTTGTATCCATGAGGTCAGCGGGCAGACTGTCGCGGTTCCCCTCACCGCCCTGGCGGAGGACCTGGAGGGTAAGGCCCGCTGGCTGATGGAGCACATCCGCCGTCAGGAATGGATCAAAGACGGAGAGGACGGCTGGTTCAACAGCTACTACGACGACCACTGCCAGCCCCTGGAGGGGATCACAGAGCAGGGCGTGCGCATGATGCTCACCGGGCAGGTGTTCGCCATTATGAGCGGCACGGCTAGGTCGGAGCAGGTGAGGGCAATCGTCCGAAGTGCGGACCGCTATCTCTACAAGAAAGCGGCGGGAGGCTACCGGCTGAACACGGATTTCCACGAGCTGAAACTGGATATGGGCAGGATGTTCGGTTTTGCCTATGGGGAGAAGGAGAACGGTGCGGTGTTCTCCCACATGACGGTGATGTACGCCAACGCCCTCTACCGCAGGGGCTTTGTCCGGGAGGGGTACAAGGCCCTCCAGACCTTGGCGGAGACGGCGATGGACTTCCCCACCAGTAAAATTTTTCCTGGTATCCCCGAATACTTCAACGCCGACGGCCGGGGAATGTACCACTACCTCACCGGCGCGGCCAGCTGGTACATGCTGACGGTGATCACTCAGGTGTTCGGCGTACACGGCGAGGGGGGCGATCTGGTGATCGAGCCCAAGCTGGTGCGGGAACAGTTTGACGAAACCGGAGAGGCGGCAATCGACTTTTCCTTTGCCGGGAAGAGCTTCCATGTGGTGATTGTCAACCGGTTGGAGAAGGATTTCGGGGAGTACCTCCCTGTCAAGAAGGTGCTCAGCCGGGAAGTGGTAGATACCCTGCCGAAAGACGGGAATACAATCACGATTGAATTGATGTAAGGAGCGGATGGAATGCAGTACGGATATTTCGATGATCAGGCCCGGGAGTATGTCATCACCCGGCCCGACACCCCGGCGCCCTGGGCCAACTACCTGGGGTCGCCCAAGTACGGCGCACTGATCTCCAACAACGCGGGGGGATACAGCTTTGTGAAATCCGGGGCCAACGGCCGTATCCTGCGGTATGTCTTCAACCAGTTTGACCAGCCGGGGCGGTACATCTACCTCCGGGACAACGGGGACGGAGACTTCTGGTCGGCCTCCTGGCAGCCGGTAGGTAAGGACCTGGAGACTTATAAGAGCCAGTGCCGCCACGGGACGGGCTACACCCTGTTGCTCGCGGATTACCGGGGTATTCACAGCGAGGCACTGTTCTATGTGCCCCTGGAGGGGGAGCACGAGGTCTGGCAGCTGTCGGTGACCAACCGCTCCGACCGGCAGCGGGAGCTGACCCTAACCGGCTACGCCGAGTTTACCAACAACGGCAACTATGAGCAGGACCAGGTCAACCTGCAATATTCCCAGTTTATTACCCGGACTCTTTTCGACGGCAGCCGCATCCGCCAGCAGATTCACGGCAATCTGGATGCCCAGGAGAGCGATGTGGATGAAAAAGCGGTGATCGAGCGGTTCTTCGGCTTGGTTGGAGCAGAGGTAGCCTCCTTCTGCGGCGACAGAGCGGAGTTTCTCGGCCCCTACCGGGGCTACGGCAATCCCGTCGGTGTGGAGCGGGGCGACCTGGGGGGCGAGCTCAACTACAACGGCAACAGCTGCGGGGCGCTGTCCGCCGTGGTGACCCTGGAGCCGGGGGAGACCAGGATAATTGCCTTCCTGCTGGGGGAGAAGCCCCACCAGGAGAGCGCCGTCCTGCTGGAAGAATATTGTGATCCTCATAAGAAATGCCGGCAGGAGTTGGACGAGCTGGTCCGGTACTGGCACGGGAAGCTGTCCCGCTTCCGGGTGAAGACCCCCTGTGCGGAATTTGACACCATGGTCAACACCTGGAACGCCTACAACAGCTTTATTACCTTCACCTGGTCCCGAGCGGCCTCCTTCATCTACTGCGGCCTGCGCAACGGCTACGGTTACCGGGACACGGTGCAGGACATCCAGGGGATCATCCACCTGGAGCCGGAGGGGGCGGCGGAGAAGCTGCGCTTCATGCTCTCCGCCCAGGTGGACCACGGGGGCGGCCTGCCTCTGGTGAAGTTCACCCACAGCCCCGGCCACGAGGACACCCCGGAGGACGCGTCCTATGTCCGGGAGACCGGCCACCCCGCCTATCGGGCGGACGACGCCCTGTGGCTGTTCCCCACGGTGTACAAATACATCGCCGAGACGGGGAATACCGTCTTTCTGGACGAGGTAATCCCCTTTGCCAACCGGGACGAGGGTAGCGTCTACGAGCACCTGAAGCGGGCGCTGGACTTCTCCCTGAAGCACCTGGGCCCCCACGGGATGCCCGCCGGACTCCACGCCGACTGGAACGACTGCCTGCGCCTGGGGGCGGAGGGGGAGTCCTCCTTTGTGGCCTTCCAGTTCTACTACGCCTTTACCGTCCTGCGGGAATTCGCCGCTCAGAAGCAGGATGCCGCCTATCTCCAGTGGCTGGAGCGGGAACAGAAAAAACTCCGGGTTTTGCTTAACGACCTGTGCTGGGACGGGGACCGCTTTATCCGGGGCTTCACCCAGGCCGGCGAGGTGATTGGCCATCACAGCGCCCCCGAGGCCAATCTGTGGCTCAACCCCCAGAGCTGGGCGGTCATCAGCGGCCTGGCGGCCCCCAAACAGGCAGAGCTGGCTATGGACAACGTCTATGCCCGGCTGAACACCGACTACGGCGCGATTTTGATGGACCCGCCCTACCACGCCCACGCCTTCGACGGGGCGCTGGCGGTGATCTACAATGCGGGGGTGAAGGAGAACGCCGGGGTGTTCTCCCAGTCCCAGGGCTGGCTGATCCTGGCGGAGGCGCTGCTGGGCCACGGGGACCGGGCCTTTGCCTACTTCAAGGAGAACGCCCCCTCCATGCAGAACGACCGGGCGGAAATTCGGAAGATCGAGCCCTACTGCTACGGCCAGTTCACCGAGGGGAAGGCCAGCCCCCACGCCGGCCGGTCCCACGTCCACTGGCTTACCGGCACGGCCTCTACCGTGATGGTGGGCTGTGTGGAGGGCATTCTGGGGATGCGGCCCGATTTGGGAGGCATCAAAATAGCGCCCTCCATCCCCAAGGAGTGGAAGGCGCTGGAGATCTGGAAGGATTTCCGGGGGAAGAAGCTGCATATCCGGATCGAGAATCCCGACGGGAAGGAGACGGGCTGCGCGGGGCTCACGGTCAACGGCCGGGAAGTGCTCGGGGACTACGTGCCGGAGGCCCTGCTGACCGAGACCACGGAGATCGTGCTGACTATGTAATGCCGGCGGGCTCCCGGTTGACATTCCAGTTGTTCAGATAGTTCTGTTTCCGGTAGGCTTTGGGGGTCATCCCCGTCTGGGAGCGGAAGTGCTGGATGAAGTGGCTCTGGGAGGAGTAGGACAGCATGACGGCGATCTCCACAAAGTCGTAATTGCTGAACCGGAGGAGATTTTTCGCCATGTCGATCTTCCGCTGGCGGATGTACTCGCTGACAGCGACGCCCGTCTCCTGCTTGAAGATGCGGGACAGGTGGGTGGGGGAGATGCCGACGGCCTCGGCCAGCTCGTTGACTGTGATCCGGTCCATGATGTGGACGTAGATGTAGTCGATGGCCTCGGCCACCTGCTTGGAGGAGGCGATGTTCTTCCGCAGGTGGCGCATCCGGCACACAAAGTCCAGAGCCATCTGGTCGTGAACGTAGACAATCTCCGCCATGTTGTTGCAGCAGTCCATCCTGCGGATGTATTCGTCACTCAGGCCGAAAGCCTCCTCCATGGGCATCCCGCCCTCCATGCAGAAGCGGGTGAGCATGGCGGCGGTGACCACGAAGTGGTAGCGCAGATTGGTGACCGGGTTGTCGGAGAGCTTGCCCGCACCCTCCATGGTCTCAAAGGCCCCCCGGCTGCAGTTTTCCTGCACGGCGTCGATGAGCCCCGCCGCCACCGAGCGGTAGAAGAGAAATTCCTCCCCCGGCTCCCGGTGGCTGGTGACCTCGCCGTCCTCCTTCGGAAGAACGGGCTGCCAGTTCTTCTGTCCGTCCATGATGGCACCTCCCTGAAATTTTGGAACAAATATATCATGAATCTGACATTTCATCAAGAGGCAGCTTGGCGGTTTACGCGTAAAATTCGGAGAAAAATTGGGACAGTATCCAAAAGCTGTCATGGATTTGATATTTGTCTATTGGTTTTTATATACGGTCGCCGCCCGCCCGCCTATAATTTTGATTATACGGCGGCCCGCGGGCTGCGCAAACTGTGAACAGGAGGAGTGGAACATGAGAAAAAAGAGAATCCTGGGCCTGGCGCTAGCCTCCGTGACAGCTCTGGGGCTGCTCAGCGGCACGCAGGCCAGCGACGGCGGCAAGGTCCTGAACATCTACGTGTGGAATGAGGAGTTCCAGGGCAAGTTCAACGAGAACTACCCCGAAGTAGAGCGCCTGTCCAACGACAAGTCGGTGGCCTATCTGAAAGACGGCACCGAGGTTCACTGGATCGTCAACCCCACCCAGGACGGCGTCTATCAGCAGAAGCTGGATGAGGCGCTGCTCAAGCAGGGCAGGGCGGCCGCCGACGAGCGGGTGGACATGTTTCTGGTGGAGGCCGACTACGCCTTGAAGTACGTCGACCCTGAGGTCAACGTGGCCCTCCCCATCTCTCAGCTGGGCATCACCGACGCGGACATCGCCAACCAGTACCGCTACACCCTGGAGGCCATGACCGGCT
>OFGB01000970.1_pt1 | contig 18975 bp, 18 predicted proteins | sample 1521491 | NCBI WGS metagenome assembly OFGB01 (sample SAMEA3504095, study PRJEB24116) | mouse gut metagenome | biome: mouse gut; feature: mouse-associated habitat; material: faeces | place: Denmark | collected 2011
TTTGTGCGCCCCCTCGCGTATCTGTCTCCTCCGCTTACACGGAAAATCCGCCCTCCGCGGCGGCCAGTATCCCCCGGTCCACCGTCTCCAGCTCCTCCTGGCTCCAGGTGGGCAGCTCCAAAATCCGTCCGTCCAGCTCGTCGTCCTCCTGGCGGACCAGATCCACATAGGACATCAGCTTCTTCCCCAGCGGGGCCCCCAGCCAGCGCTCCATGTTCTGTTCAATGGCGGGGTAGCCCCCGGGCAGCGCCCCGAAGGCGTTATAGCTGGCCACCAGGCGGCTGTGGAGGCTGTCCGCTTCCCTCGCCCGTTGATACCACACGGCCAGCAGGTCCCCCGGCCCCTCCTCCTTGGGCAGGTCCCCGGGGGCGATGGGGCGCTCAGGGTCCTGGCCGGCCTGGAGCAGTGCCAGGCGGCCTTTCAGAATGGACACCTGTCGCTGGAACCGCTTCTGTTCCATGGAGGACGGGGCGGATACCGCCGCCCCCTCCGGCGTGGGCTCCAGCTTTAAATCCCAAAAGGACAGCTCCTGTTTCAGGATGACCCCCTTCAACAGGCAGTTATTCTTCTCCATAATTATCCTCCTTGTTTTCCTCGTATTGGCGCAGTACAATCACGGCGGTCGTACCCTCGTTCTCCCGGCTCTCCAGCCGGACGCTCCCGCCGCACTGGGTCACCACCTGCCGGACAAATTTCAGCCCCAGGCCGTGGGAGCCGTGGGAGGAAAAGCCCTCGGTCCAGACCTCCTCCAGCCAGTCCTCCGGGATGCCCTGACCGTTGTCCCGGACGGCAAATTGGACGCAGGGCCCGTCCTCCCCCTCCACGGGGCAGACCTCCACCTGGATCCTGCCCCCAGGCCGCTCCACGGCGTAGGCCGCGTTCTCGATCAGATTCACCAGCATTCTGGAAAAGCGGATCTTGTTAACCTCAATCTTTACCTGGGGCGCCCGGTTGTCCACTTGGATCAGGTCCACATACTCGGCGGCGGAAATCTGGGCCAGCAGGCCGCTCAGCAGCTCCTGAATGGTGACCACCGTGCGGGTCCCCTCGTGGAGGATTTCTGAAATCATGCTGCTCATCCGCTCGATGGAGTCCTCGATTTTCCCCAGATGCTCCGCCTCTATGGTGCTGCCCTTCATCTCGCAGGACATCTTTACCACGCCCACCAGGGCCTGCATACTGGTCAGAGGGGAGTTCAGGTCGTGGACCAGGTGGCGCAGCTCCATATAGGTCCGGTTCTCCAGTATCCGCATCCGCGTCTCCATCAGCATGTGCTCGTTGAGCTCCTTCTGCTCGCTGATCTTCCTGATGTTGTTCTCATCCACAATAATCATCAGCAGCAGGATGGCCATAAAGAGCAGCACGGCGAAAAATATGGCGGACATAGCCTGGAGGAAGCCCTCCGCGTCAAGGAAGCGGGCGGCCACCTTGATATCGTGGGAGCTCTCCCCCCGGCCGAAGGGAAAACGCCACAGAGGGGGCATCATGTCTAAAAATTGCAGGGAAGTGATTAAAACCGCCACCATCAGGGTCTTCTTCGCCAGGTTGACAAAGCTGAAATCGATTTTCGCCAGGATAATCAGCATGACGATCATGGACACTGCGGGCATTCCGAAATCATAGTGGATCCCATACACCGCGTCAATGACCAGATAGACCCCGGGAATGGTGAAGCACACCGCGATGATAGAGATGGCCAGACGGCTGCGGGTACGCATACTGGAGAAGGACTCCACCAGGAAGAACACCCCCAGATAGTGGGGATAGGCCCGCACCGCGTTCAGCCCCACCAGCTTTAGGGCGGCCAGGAGGATATAGACCTCCTGGTCCTCCCGGATGGCGATGGACAGGGTGTCATAGAGGCCGACGGTATACACCGTAAACACCGCCGGCATCAGCAGGCCCAGCAAAATCAGGCCTACTCCGGCATACAGCAGCTTTTTGTCAACAACGATCCCCGTCTGCTGAACCTCGTTTTGGGGAATGCTTTGCCTTGCCATTGACGCCTCCTCACCGCGCCTCCTGCCGCCCCTTGGGCGGACCGTGAATAGGGTATATAGTCGACACACTTGAGAAGAGGTAAAAAGGAGGGGAGGAAAAATGGCGCAGGGCAAGGCGGAGGATGCAGGCGGGCTTGACGCCCGCCAAAGACGACAACGCCGCCCTGTGCTATTTGGACCACCGAACTTTACCGATTTTCAAGTGTGTTGACTATAGCCCTGCCCCCGCGCGGGGGGCAAGGCATAGCGGCCGTCTGGCTGAGTTACAGCAGACCGTAATAAGTGAGCACATACTCCACGATATCCAGCTGGTCGCCAATGCGGCGCTCCAGCGGATAGCCCCGGTAAGTCTCCACCGTGATGGTGGGGATATCCAGCTGTGTGGTCACTGTGTTGTTAATGCTGCCCACGGGGCCGGGACCGTAGAAGTTGAAGCGTTCTGAGCACAGCTCGCCCGTCTCCGTGGCCATCAGCATGTCCAGGTACATGTCGCTCATCTTATCCAGCGAGGTATAGATCAGGGAGCTGCCCAGGAAGTCCCGGTTCTCCGCGTTGGAGCGGGCCTCGTGCAGGTCGAAGAGGAATACTGGGTCCACCCGCTGGATGTCCTGAAAGATGGAGTCGGCCACCCGCTCGGCCATGCTTCCGTCAGGGCTGCCGGGGAAGGAACGGTTCAGGTCCTCCTTTTCCGTCACAAAGCGCACCCGGGGCTCGGCGCTGGCCCCCCAGCGGTTGGCAGGGGCCAGAATGTGGACGGTCCCCGCCTTTATGCCCACCTTCTTTACCAGGTTTCCCGTCATCCAGCCGGCGATTTCGTCCCCGTGGACGCCGGCCACGATATAGATGACAGGGCCCTCCTCCTGGCCTTTCAGCACCACGACCTCGTTCTCGATGTCGGTCCCCTCGGCCAGCTTATAGGTGCTGACCTCTGTGGGATAGTCACAGTCCACAAAGTAGCCGCCGAAATCGGTGGGAACCATCTCCGCCGGGTCAAAGTCATAGGGTGGATCGATGACCACCTCAGTCCCCAGCTCAGGCCGGTCAATGGCGTCCCGCCGGCCGTACTCCCCACCGCTCTGGGAGGAGCTCCCCGGTTGGGAGGCGTCCTCCGGCTGAGAGGTGCTTCCGCCCGGGGTTCCCCCGGCGCACCCCGTCAGGGCCAGGGCCAGCAGCAGGCATAGGGCTTGTTTTTTCATATCACACCTCCAAATTTACTGGGGGGTCAGGTAGGGGCCGATATCCGCCGCCATCTCGCTGTAGGAGGGGACGTTGGTGAACACCATGTTCCCCAGCCCCAGCTCGTTGAAGGCCACCGCGAACTGGACCACGCCGGTGACGTGGCGGGCGACGCGCTCAGAGATAGAGCGGCCCGCTTCGCTGTAGCCCAGGTCGTACAGCCGGCCGTAGCCGGACGCTTTCAGATAGTACTTGTCCTTGCCTGTCACTACCATCTCCGCGTTGGTAGCGCCCCGGAGGCGGCCCTGGGAGGGGTTGGACGTCTCCATCAGCAGGGCCAGCGTCTCGGTAAAATCGCCCAGCTCCCGGTGGGTCAGGCCGTGCAGCCGCTCGGGGGAGGGCTCCAGGCCAATGCTCATCCCCTCCAGCTGCATGTTGATCAGCGCCTGGGAGGCCAGGGCCAGAGCGTCCTGATGGGCCACGATGGTGTTGATGGTGGGGTACTCCGGGGAGGCCTCATGGAGGTCCACAGTGATGGCCACCTTCTCCTGCTGAATGAGCTGGGTCACACCGTAGCTCATCTTCTCGGTGAAGTTGCCGTCGGTGCGGCCGGGGTAGGAGCGGTTGATATTCCGCGTCTCAGAGCCGGACAGCCGCTGGCCAGAGGTGGCGTGGACGTAAATCTCCGGGTCGGGCCACTGATGGATGGGGTTGGTGGCCCGGGAGCCGAAGCGGAACCAGCGGTCGCCGCCGGGGGTGCTGATGGTAAACCGCATAGGCGCCCCCTCCTGGGGGTCGGTGCAGGTCATGGCGCTGTTATTGGTCCGGGGGATGACATACAGCGTACCCTCCTCCACCACCACGTTCTCAATGAGCAGCACGGCCCCTACCAAACCGGAGGGCTCGTTGGGGTGGGTGCCGCCCAGCACCAGCATGGAGTCCCCCTCCTTCTCCCCCTTGAGCACGTATACCTCGGTGTCGCCAGCCGTCCCTTTCAGGCCGGGATACCAGTCGGACAGCATCTTAACCTCGGTCACGCCGGGGCCCGGGTAGATGGGCTCCACCTCCCGCATGGACAAAAACTGGACCGCCAGATATCCGATCGCCGCCGCCGCCAGCACCAGCAGGGCCGTTGCGGACATCCAGCTCTTTTTCACTTCAATTTTCACTGTACTACCTCCTTACTTGACCAGCAGCAGCCGGAGGACCAGAGGGACGATAACCAGCGCGGCGTCAATTTGCAGGAGGAGATCCTTCTCCTGAAACATGTTTTTGACGATAAAGGCCAAAAGGAACAGAACCAGTCCCAGATAAATATAAAGTAACATTGTCTCCCTCCTCAAATCAAGTCAAAAAGCCCAGCTTGCCGGAAATCAGCAGCGTCACCAGACCGAACAGCACGCACACCACAAAGGGGACGGCGCAGTAGCGCAGCACCTTGGAATACTTCTGCTCCACGATCTGGGCGGCGTAGTTGCCGGCCAGGGCGGTGGGGGGCATCAGGTCGCCCATGGAGCAGATGAAGGACAGGGCGGCCGCCAGAACGATCTGGTCGCCGGTGTCCAGCAGGGCCAGCAGGAAGGGGACGCCCAGCACGGAGGCGGCGCCGTAGGAGGACACCGCGCCAAAGGCGGGCATCACAAGGCAGATGGCGGCGTACAGCAGCGCCAGCCCGAAACCCAGGCAGCTGACCACAATGTAGCCCCGCACGCCGGTGAGGGTCATCACCTGGATGAACATGCCCACGCCCATCAGCTTGCCCAGCACGGGCACGGTGGTGCGGATGGCGTCAGAAACCACCGCCACGGGGTTGAACTTCCGGCCAGTAAACAGGCCGACCACGCTTCCGATGAAGAAGATCAGGGGCATACCCAGATTGGGGAACAGGTTGGGCAGCGCCCGGCCCGCCACCATCAGGGCCACCACTACCAGGATGGGGATGTACAGCTTAAAACCGTACTCCTTGCCGATCTCCAGGTTCAGCCCGCCCTTGATCTTGTCGTAGTCCAGATTTTTGCAGTAGCGCAGGCCGATGAACAGGACGGTAAAGACGGCGCAGGGCAGCGTCAGGAAGAACAGCGGGCCCTCAAAGCCGATGTAAGGCATGTCCACGCCGCCGGCAATCAGCATGGCGGGGATGTTGACCGGGGGGGCCGCCATGCCCATGATGGAGCCAATGGCCAGAATGGCCCCCGTCTGAGGGGCGGGAATGCCCATCAGCAGCAGGATCGGCGCCACAATGGCGCCCGCGGACAGGACCGCCGCCGTGGACGAGCCGGTAATCATGCCGGGGAACATAATAATGAGCATCAGCAGCACCAGCAGAATGGCCGGAGCCTTGTAGAACTTGGACACGATGACAGCGTTCAGCGCCTCCAGGGCTCCGGACTCCTGAATCACCGTCATGAAGATCATCGCCATGGCGATAATCAGAATGGTGTCCATATAGACGAAGGTGCCCTCAAACAGGTGGCGCAGGGGGACGCCCGCCCCGCCGGCCAGTGCGCCGGCCAGCGCGCCCGCCACCATGGACAGGCTCACCGGCAGCTTGAGCAGGAAGTTCCCCAGCAGGAACACGCCCAGCATGGCCAGAAATACAATCAATTCTTTTTCCAAACAAATATCCTCCCTTTTTATTATATCATATTTGGAGTCCGCTTTTCCTCCCGGAACGGCGCACCCCTTGGGGGCGTCATTGGTGGACAAGGGGCGGTATGCCCCGTTTGCCGTCCCTTGTCCATCAATGACCGGACTTTTATAAAAGGCCCCGCCTGGGGTCAGACGAGGCCTTTTCACACTGTCAGCGGATCGGCTCAGGCAAAAATCTCCTGGAGGGGAGTCAGGGCGTCGGCGATGGTGTACAGCAGAGTGATGGGGATGCCGGCGTCGGTGGCTGCGTCGGTGAACTTGCCGTCGTCATTGCCCTCTTCCACGACCAGCACGTAGCTGGCACAGCTCAGAGCCATGTCGTTGAACTGGTCGGACAGAGCGCCCCGGCGGGCCGCGCCGCCCAAGTGGGCCGCGATTACGGTGATCCCGTTGTCCTTGGCGGTCTTCACAATGGCCTCGGCCCGGGCCAGCTCATCCTCCTGAGAGATGCCGGCCGCGCCCAGGCCCTTGGAGGAGGCGCCGCTGGCCAGGATGATGGTCTTGTAGCCGGCGGCGTCCTCGGCGCTGGCGGTGGCGTTAAAGGTATAATCCGCGCCCGCCTTCTTCATCAGGGCGTCCAGCATGGACACATCGGCGCTCTGGCCGATAGAGGTGATCAACACGGGGCCCTCAGCCTGGTCCTTGGTAAAGGTGCCGTTCTCAGTGACCACCCGGTTGCTCTCGCTGGTACGGAAGGTGTAGTCGCCGGTGGCGGAAGAGCCGCCGCTGGAAGTGGCGCCGCTGTTGGCGGACTGGTTGCCGCCGGGCTGCTGGCCGCCGTTGCCGCTGCCATTGGAATCGTTGCCGCAGGCGGTGAGGGCCATAGAGCAGGCCAGGCACAGGGCGAGAAGAGACGCTAACTTTTTCATGTTTAAAATCCTCCTAACATTTTGAAACAGGTATATTGCGGCCCCAAATCTGGGGGAGCAAACAAATCAGGAACTTAGAACCGGCATTCATAAGCGAAAAATCGCGGGAATCCTTTGTGGATTTCAAGATTTTTTAACGCCGCAGGGCGGCAAAAGAACCGTTCAGACGGTCGTTTGAGATTGTGAATACAGGTTCTTAGCCCAAGGGCTTCAGGATAGCTTCCAACCCCTTCTCGATCATCTCGTTGGCGTCGGGCAGGCCGCTCACCTTCAAGGGCTTGTCGGGGTACATCTCGTTGAAGCAGTTGATGATCTCCTTGCTGATGCTCATATGATAGGCGGTCCGCTTCTCAATGGGCCAGCCCTCCTCGGTGAACTCATACGCGCCGCCGAACAGGCCGGCCTGATGCATCGCAAGGTAGTTGGGGGAGACGCCGTCCTTGAACAGCTCCTCAGTGATCTTGTCGTGGTATCCGCCCATCACCGGGTTGCATGTCTCGAACAGGGTGCACAGGGCCTTGGTGTTGTCGCCCAGCCCCCGGTGGGACAGGCCATAGGAGGTCTGTCCGGAGATCTCCATCTTGAGGGGCAGGTTGTTGATGACGCAGTTCATCACCGCGCTGGAGCCCAAAGGCATGGCGTTCTCGTGGACAACCAGGTAGTTGACCAGCTTGGTGGACTCCGCCCCCGCCTCGTGGCCGTCAAAGATGAAGTCGATGTTCTCGGTGTTGATAAAGTTATAGATGGCGTAGCAGGTTGCCTCGGTGAGGTAGCCGTCGGCCACGCCGGGGTGGTTCCGGTTCAGGTTGCGTATCTCGGCGATTTCGTCGTGCTTCAGCTCACGCTTGGAGGTGTTCAGGTGGTAATTGGGGTCGGGCCACTGGTGGACGGGGTTGCTCAGACGGGTGCCCACCCGGAACTCCCGGACGCCGCCGCCCGCCAGGTCGAAAGTCATCTTGCCGATCTGGCCCCGCAGGGGCTGGGTGTGGGAGTAGCCGCTGTTGTTGGCGTGGACCATCACATACAGGGTGCCCGCCTCGCACTTGACGTTCTCCAGATAAACCACCGCGTTCAGCATGGAGGCCACCTCATTGGTGTGGGTGCCGCCGTAGATCAGGGCCTTTCCGCCGGGGACGCCGCTGTCAAAGACATAGATATCCACATCGTTGACAGTGCCCTTCAGATTGGGGTTGTAGTCGCTGAGCTTGATCACGCCGGTGATGTTAGGGTTTCCGGTGTAGTAGACGTCATCCTTCTGCTGGGCCAGGAACTGGCTGCCGGCAACGGCGCAGAGGAGCGCCACTGCGAGCAGAACCCCCACATTCCGGATCAGTTGGTTATTTTTCATCCGCTTCGCCCCCCTACTTAATCATCAGAGCACGCAGGATTAAAGGAATGCTGACTATCCCCAGGTTCACCGCCTGGGCAAAGGACTTCTCCCGCACGATGTCCCAAACGACAACCAGCGCCAGAACCGCAACAATGATGCGGTAAATGACATACAGAGCTGTAATCATATCCTGTACCTCCTTAAATCATCAGGCCCTTGCAGGCCACTCGGGCCGCCGCATAAACGACAGCCACCAGCACTACCAGCGCCACAGGAAGCCAGGTCTTTTTCAGCACGTCCTTCCCATCTACACCGGCCACCTCCAGCGCCTGGCCGGCCTGCTCCACAATGCTGCCCCGCAGAGAGGTGAACATGGTCACGGTGAGAACCAGGCCCATGGCGAACAGCGCCATTTCAGTATTGCCGTACATGGCTTCCACCACAATATAATCAGCGAAAGCGCCCAGCACAAAGGCTACGCCGGGACCCAGCAGAGTACCAACCGCCAGCACCAGAGCCAGCAGCACCATCGCCTGAAGGATGCCGCTGACGTTCAGAATGGCCATATGGGCGGACACGGTGCCCATTGTGCCCACCAGGGTCAGCGTCTCGGTGGCAGCGCCGAAGGCAAACATCAGGGCCACCTCCACCGCGGCCGCCCGGGCGCCGCCCGCCGCCGCTTCCAGAGGATTGGCACTCTTGGCCTTCAGGAAGACGGCCAGAACAAAGCCGATGGTGTAGATGATGGGATAGCCCAGGAAGGGCATCACAAAATACAGGAAGTTGTGGCCGATCAGCAGCAGGGCCACCACGATCAGGGGCACCAGACAGACTGGGCTTCCGGCCTCTTCCCCGCCGGCGGAGGCCTCGACCTCTCCCAGAACACGGGAGCCGGATATGGCGCAGTAGACGACGAGGGCGGGCAGGGCGGCCACCAGGCAGGGCAGGAAATAGCCCTCATAGGAGCCGGGATACCCCGCCGGACCATGGGCGATCACCGTGATCATACCGGGCATACAGAGGGGGGGCAGAATCACGCCCAGAACGGCGCCCACCGCCACCACTTCTACCGCCTTCGCCTTTTCCACGCCCTTGCTCAGCAGGTATTTTCCGGCGATCAGGCCGGTTGTCAGAACGCTGACGGCGGCGATGCCGGTGAGCATACCGGGGATGGCGATGAACAGCACCAGCAGAAACAGCTGGAGCACGGGATTGCGCTTACGGGCGGCCAGTTTTTGAAAGATGTACTGAAAGGTTCCGTTCTCATACAGCAGGCAGGAGAACATCGCCCCGCACAAAATCCACATGGCGTTGTCCAGATAGGCGAAGGGGCCCTCCACAATCTCCCGGACGCGTACGCCCATCGGGGCTACCAGCGTCACGACGGCACAGGCCGCAAAGATTATGGGCGTGACCATGGACATGCGGCTTTTAAAGAACACGCTGGCAGCCGCGACAACGACCAGCAGGACAAACAGCAGCAGATAGGCTTCGGCCAAGTTCACGTAATATCACTCCTTTTTTCGAGCTTGCACCCACGGCTCAGGCCGGGAGCGCAGGTTCTATCACAGGGCCCATGGGGCCCGGCGGCGCGGAGAAAACAGGAAGCCCGACCCGCCCGCCCCCAGACCAGCCGGGAGCGGGGCGGGCGCATTTCCTTTCTGGTGGAAATCAATAGGCCAGAGCCTTGTAGCCGCGGCGGGGGTCAGCGCCGGCATAGAACTTGCCGCTCTCCTTGTCCAGGTAGATGGCGGCGATTCCGCCCACGGCCATGTTGTAGTCGCCCACGTCCTTCATCTCATAGCCCATGTCGATCAGCTGCTGGATCAGCGCCTCATCAAAGCGGGGCTGCTCGATGCTGACAATGGCGGGGGAATTGCCCTTGGTGCGGTTGATAGCCATGGCCCGGGGCAGGTTGATGGCCTGCTGGACGTTCATGTTATACAGCAGAACGTTGTTGATGATGGCGGCCACGGCGGGGGGGATGGCCAGGGAGCCGGGGGAGCCGACGGCCATGATGGGCTCGCCGTCCTTCAGCACCAGGGAGGGGCTGATGGTGGAGCGCACCCGCTTGCCGGGCATCACGTAGTCGGGGCTCTCGGGATTCTCGTGGTCCAGGTTGCCCACATGGCTGTTGTAGTAGAAGCCCAGGCCGGGGGCCATGAACTTACAGCCCCAGCCGTTGCCCAGGGTGTTGGTGGTGGACACGATGTTGCCGAACTGGTCGATGACGGCGATGTGGGTGGTGTGCTGGCTCTCGGGAGCGGTGGGGTTCAGCTTCTCCACAGGCAGGTCGCTGAAAGGCACGCTCTCCATGGCCTTCATGTTGTCCATGTCGATGAGCCCGGCGCGCTCCTTGGCGTACTCCTTGGAAATCATCTGGGCAATGGGCAGGTTGTAGAAGGCGGGGTCGCCGATGTAGCTGTAGGAGTCGATCAGGCCGATGCGGCAGGCCTCGTTGTAGATGTACAGGTACTCAGGGCTGTTCACGTCATACTGGGAGATGTCCTTCTCCTCCATGATGTTCAGCATCTCCAGCAGCCAGTCTCCGCCGTTGGAGGGAGGGGGAACGGTGACCACTTCATAGCCGTAGTAGGTGGTGCGGATGGGCTCGCGCTCCATGGGCTGATAGGCGGCCAGGTCCTCCATGGCCATCAGGCTCTCGTTGGCCTGGAGGCCCTCGATCATCTTCTTGGCGATGTCGCCGGTGTAGAAGGCCTCCATACCGCCGTCGGAGATGGCCTGGAGGGTGGCAGCCAGGGGCTCGTTCTTGAACAGGTCGCCCTCGGCATAGGGGATGCCGTCGTTGGTGTAGATGGCCAGAGCTTCTTCAGAGAAGTTGTTGTAGTTGTCGGAGATGGCGTCAGCCAGGCGCTTCTCCAGGGCAAAGCCGTCCCGGGCCAGCTTGATGGCGGGGGCCATGACCTCCTCCCGGCTCATGGTGCCATACTGCTCCAGGGCGGTGAGCAGGCCGGCCACCTGGCCGGGGACAGCCGCGTTCTTGGCGGTGGCCACGTCGGTTTCAGGGTTGTACCAGCCGGGCTCAACAGCCACGGGCACAGTCTCCATGTACTCCAGGATCTCGTACTGGTGGCCGTCCTTCAGGTAGATGTTCATCATGCCGCAGCCGCCGATGCCGCTGAGCCAGGGCTCGCAGACGCCCACCGCGAAGGCGGTGGCCACCGCCGCGTCGACGGCGTTGCCGCCGGCCTGCAGGATCTCAAGACCGGCCTGAGAGGCGTAGACACTTCCGCTGGAGACGCCGCCGTGGGTGCCGACCGCGCCGTTGCCGAAGTCGTCCCCCTCCATCGTCTCCACATCAGGGGGCGTCTGGACGGAGCTGGACGCGCCGCCAGAGCTGCTGGCGCTTCCGCCGCCGGACGAGGAACCGCCGCCGTTGGGCGTGGGCTGCTTCTGGCAGCCGGCCAGCAGGCTCAGACACATGGCTAGGGAGAGCACCAGGGCCCCCACTCTGTACCGGGTCTTACACTGACTGTTTTTCATGCTATTCCTCCTTCTTCTCTTTCTAACTGTTATTATGGTTAGGCGGAAGGGTTCCGCCGGACCACCTCATCAATAGGCGAAGGACTTGTACTGGCGGCGGTTGTCGCCTCCGGCGTACACATAGCCTTCCTCATGGTTCTCATAGATGACGCCTACGCTGCCCAGGCTGGTGTTCCAGTCCCGGCCCACGTTCATCTCATAGCCGGCCTCCTCCAGATATTTGATCGTCTCCTCGGGCAGCCGGGGCTCGGCGGTGACCCGGATGGGGGCGCTGTAGGAGGTGAAGATGGCTCTGGGCTCGTTGATGGCCTGCTGCAGGTCCATGTCAAACAGCAGCACGGCGTTGAGGATCTGAACGATGGCGGGAGGGATGCACCAGCTGCCCGGGGAGCCGATGGCCATGATGGGCTCGCCGTCCCGGACCACCAGGGTGGGGCACATGGTGCTCATGACGCGCAGGCCGCCCTGGACAAAGTTGGGATTGTCCTTCTCGGCGATGTCCAGCTTCTGGTTGGACAGATGGGCGTTTAGAGGGAAACCGGTGCCGGGGGCTACGATGCAGGAGCCGAAGTAGCCGCCGATGGTGTGGGTGGTGCTGACCATGTTGCCGAACTCGTCAATGACGGAGACATGGGTGGTGGAGGGGCTCTCGTTCTCGGCGGTCACGATCTTCTCAAAGGGCAGGTCGCCGCCGGCGATCAGGGTGGGATTGATCTTGCCGTCCTTGGGCATATCCTCCTCGATCCGCTGCTTGGCGTATTCCTTGGAGATGATGGTGTCGATGGGCAGCTCATAGAAATCAGGGTCGCCGAAATAGGTCAGGCCGTCCGCCATGGCCAGGCGCAGCGCCTCGTTAAAGGTAAAGATGTACTCCGGGCTGTTGAAGCCCATCTCCTTCAGGTCATAGTTCTCCAAGATGTTGAACATCTCCAGCATGGGAGCGCCGCCGTTGGAGGGGGGTGCCTGGGTGACGATCTCATAGCCGTGGTAGGTGGTGCTGATGGGCGCGCGCTCCACGGAGGTGTAGTTGGCCATGTCCTCCATGGTCAGCATTCCGCCCAGCCGCTGCACGTCGTCCACGATGGCCTTGGCGATGTCGCCCTTATAGAAGGCGTCGATGCCGCCCTCCGCGATCTTCCGCAGGGTGTCGGCGTAGTCGGGGTTGGTGAAGTGGTCGCCGATGGCGTAGGGCAGGCCGTCGTTGGTGAAGACCTTGGCGGCCTCCTCGTTGAGGACCAGCTTGTCGAACATAGCGGAAGCCCGCTCCTCAAAGCTGATATGGACGTCGAAGCCCTCCTCGGCCAGCTTGATCACCGGCTCCAGGACCTCCTCGCGGCTCATGGTGCCGTACTTCTCCAGGGCGGACAGGGCTCCGTGCACCTGGCCGGGGACCGTGACCAGCATAGCGCCCTGCTTCTCGTTGATCTCGTCCAGGGTGTCGATGCCGGCGGCGGCGGGGGCGGTCTCCATAGCCTCAATGCAGATGTACTCCCCTGTCTCCTTCAGGTAGATGGTCATGAAGCTGGCCCCGCCCAGGCTGGTGGCGCCCGGCTCGGTCAGGCTGTTGGCGAAAATCATAGCCACGGCGGCGTCCACCGCGTTGCCGCCCTTCTTCAAAATGTCAAAGCCGATTTTAGAGGTATACTCGTTGGCGCTGACCACGGCGGCCTTCCGGCCCACAGCGGCGTTGCCGAACTCGTCATAGGCCAGCTCGGGAAGGGGGGCCTCCTCGGGAGCGCTGGAGCCGGAGCCGCCGGCGCTGGAGCCCGGAGCGGACGACCCGCCAGGGTTGGAGCTGTTGGCCGGGGCATTGTTCTGATTGCAGCCGGCCATCAAGGAAAAGCACATCGTCAGAGCGAGTATAAGTGCGCCCACTCTCTTTCCCGTTTTACGGTTCTTGGTTTTCATAGTTTTCCTCCTTTTTTCGCATTGTTTTCAAAATGTCACCCGGGTTAAACGGTCCGTTTCCCTCCTTTTTGTATAAAATATGTCTCTCTGAGACTGTGACTTTTATTGATTATAACCTCCCCGCTCCCTCAGGCGCAATTTATTCCTTTTTTTATTTCTTCAAATTTTAAAAATTTATGAACAAATTGAAGGGTTTAATTTTGTGTATTTTTAATTTTGTGGAGAATTCAATCTAATCCATTGTTTATCCCAGCTTTCCCTTCAAAAAAGTTTCGATTTGTCTTCAACAATTTCTCCAGCTCCTTTCCGCTTCTGAAAAGCCCTCACAGCCCGGCCCTTATTTTTATCTTTTTTATCACAAAAAAATCCCAACCCCTCAAAAGAGGGATTGGGCAAGATACGCTTATTTTTGTGGAACATCCAACAGTTTATACAGCTGCTTCGGCCGGCCTACCTTTCCATAGCTCATATTGACCTCTACCCGGCCCACCGAAACCATATACCGCAGATACCGGCATGTGGTCTGGTAGGCCAGGCCGGTGCGCTCCGCGATTGTCTCCACCGGCATGAAGCCCCCCACCTCCGCCATGCAGTCCTCCAGCAGGGCCAGGGCGTTGGCCCCGATCCCCTTGGCCAGCTCCGCCGTGCGGTTCTCCTGCTGGCTCTCCAACAGGCGGACATGGAGCTTGATTCGGGCGATGATGTCCAGCATCTTCACCGGCTTCTGGATAAAATCGCTGGCTCCGGCGGCCAAAAAGGCGTCGGCCACCTGTTTGTCGTCCGCGATGGTAAAGACGATCAGGGGGACGTCCGGATTTTCCCGCCTTAACAGCTCCACCCCCTTGATTCCATTGGTCCCGGGCAGATGGTAGTCCATCAGCACCAGGTCGGGGTGGTACTTCCGGAACTTTTCCACCCCCTCCTCCACGGTGCCGGCGGTCAGAGCCTCCCAGCCCTGGTACTGAAATACAGCCTGGAGCGCGTACTGTATCTGCTCCTCGTCGTCAATTGTCAGAATTTTCAACACGCTGCTCTGCTTTTCCATCGTCGCACTCCTTCTCCGCTTCTCGAGCCGCTAAAATTCCGTCTCTGGTCCTTATCCAGGCGCACAGCCCCAGCAGGACCGCCGCCCCGGCCAGCCCCAGCCACAGGGGCAGGGCGGGGTAGCTGGCCCGGAAATAGACAGGGGACGCGCCCGGCTCCGGCCAGCGCTCCGGATCAAAAGGAATTCCATAGTCAGCGGCAAGCCGCTTGATATTTAAAAGATGAATCACAGAAATTCCTTGGGCCAAGTACCGCTGGACCAGGCCGCTCTCCTGGGTCAGCCGGGGTGGGCGCTCTGGCCGCAGCAGCCCCTGCCCCAGTCCGATTCCGCTCTCCCCCCGGCCCATGGAGGTCACGTTTCCGCCCACCGCAATAAAGCAGCGTATGGGCCCCTGGGTGCGGTAGAGCTCCTCCCGCCGTTCCAGGTTGCGCTGGAAGTCCTCCTCCGCCATCAGAGGAAGGCCCATCCCCTTCAGACGGCCCGCAACCTCCTCCACCAGCGCCGGCTCCATGCCGCCGCCCACATCGCTGCCCCCGCCCAGGGTCACAGCGGCGCTGTCCGTCTCCAGCAGGCCGTCCTCCACCAGCCGGTGGACCATCTCCGGGAAGGTGAGCTCCGGGTTGTTCGCCCCGTAGGTGGAGGACCCCACCGAGGATATGTAGACCAGACGCACCTCCATCGCCTGGCAGGCGGCGACCACCGCCAGATTCATGGCGGGGAAGGACCCAGAAAAGCCAGCCCCCACCGTGTCTCCCGGCCGGACTCCAGCCTCCTGGAGCAGCCGGACGCAGAGGGCCCCCATATCCGGGCAGGCGGTGGTCCGTTTGGCCTCCAGCGCCCCCAGGGTGGTGGTGATTCCGGTGTAGCCCTCCCCCAGCATGCCTGTCTGGTGGTAGTCCAGCTCCTGGAGGGGAATGCCCAGCTCCTCTTTATAACCCTTGACCTGCTGAAAACAGCGGTCCAGCAGCTGGGCGGCCTGGAGCTGGATGCCGGCGTACTCTGTCTGCGTCTGCTCTCCGCCCATCAGCGCCAGGGCCAGGGCGCCGTATACCACCAGGGCGCAGGCCAGCAGCAGGTACAGCACCCGGCGTTCCCGCCGCGCCCTCATATTGGAAACACCTGCATTCCCTGCCCCGTCATTATCAGAGCCAGAATGCCCACCACCACCGCCAGGGCGGCCAGGGACTTGACGATCCCCTGCTTCTCCATCTCCTGGGCGGCAATGCCGGGGATCAGCACCCCGATTATCCCCGGGTCGTAGGCCAGCAGCCCCAGCCGGGTAATGGCCAGGTCCAGGAAAAATGACAGGATCACCAGCACCGCGAAGCGCCGGCGGCCGTAGAGGATCATCCAGTTGCCCAGCAGACGGGCCCCGCCCCAGGCCAGCAGGGACACGGCCAAGGTGTAGACAATCCGTCCGGGGGTCTGCAGGCTGAGGGCCAGATAGCCAGGGACAATGAGCCCCGCCGGGGATATCCCTGTCAGCTCTATAAAAATCAGGCTGACAATGACGCCGGCCGTCACAATTTCATAATGCATAGGGCTCTCCCTCCTCTTTCACCCGCTGGAGCAGCGCTTTTCCCGGTCCGGCTAGATTTCCGGCCCCAAAAATCAAGGCGTTCTGCCCCTGTTCCCCCAGGGGCAGGGCCCCCACGTCCCGAAACAGGCGCACCGGCGTCCCCGGAAGGGCCCTCTCCAGACCCCGGCGGGCCGCCCTCTGTGAAGCACCGATCAGCCAAATTTCTTTTGGCCGCAGGGCCTTGGCCACCAGCTCCATGTGCTGGGTGCGGTAGCCCCGGTCGGGCCGGTTGTTCACCAGCAGCACCAGCTCCCGCCCCGCCAGTCCGGGCAGGGCGGACACCCGCCGGTATACCGCCTGGGTGGACTGGGGGTCGTTGACCGACAGGGCGTTGACAAAGACAGCCCCTCCGGACAGCCGGAGGGCGGACAGTGCGTATGGGTCGGGCTGATATCGCCCCATCCCCTCCAGGGCCCGCTCCCGCTCCACCCCCAGCGCCTGGCACACCGCCAGGGCCAGGGCCGTGTTTTCCGGAAAGTCCAGGCCGGAGGGCGCCCCCTCTGGCCCGATGTACTCCACCCGGCACCCCCGGGCCCGTCCGTTTTCTTCCAGCTGCTGGAAAAAACGCCTGTCGGCGGTGAAGAGCCGGCCCCCTCTGGGGATGGTGTTTGACAGGGCGTCGCAGATTTCCTCCAAAGTCTGTCCCATCTCCGCCGTGTGGTCCAGCCGAACATTGGTGATGACTCCAATATCGGAACGGACCATCCGGTCCTGAGAGACAGCCTGGAGTGCCGGGTCCACCGCCATGCACTCGACCACCAGCACCTGGGCCCCCTCCCCCGCCGCCCGGCGGAGCACCTTTATCTGTTCCTTGATGTTGGCCCGGCCCCGGCGGACCAGCGGCCGCTCCACATTGTCCGTCCCGATGGTCATGGGGACCGTTCCAGTTGTCTTGCAGAAGACCTTCCAGCCGCCCGCCCGCAGTCCGGCATCAATCAAACGGGTCACAGTGGACTTACCGCGAATGCCATTGACATATACCACGTGGGTCAGCCTGGCCCGGTCCCGGCGTACCCGGCGGTCCTCCCCCCACAACAGCCCAAGACAGACAAGGGAAAGAACCAGTATCAATTTTGTCATATCCCTCTCCTCCGGCTGTAAATATATGTCATAAAATTCAATCATTTAATTCAAATATTTGAATTTATGGGAATACTCTCGTCCACAAAAATAGTCGCACACACAATTGAAGTAATGATACCACACCAAAGGTAAAAAAACAATACACCATGCCAGATACCAACGGTAATCAATTTTGCAAAATCGGAGCGAAAGAGATAAAATAGGAAATGTGGTTATCCCTTTTAATCAGCCAGAGGAAAAGCCCGGATTATGGGATATATCAGAGAATATAATTAGGCCATGAACCAAAAATGGAGGGAACGGGTCATGGCAAAGAGCAAGCGGTATCCTCTGGGAACCTTCATGAAAGAGTTTTCCAAGGAAGCAAAATGCCGGGAGTACCTGGCAAATCTGCGGTGGCCGGGCGGGTTTGTCTGCCCTAAATGCGGCTGTCACCACGCTTATGATGTTTTTATCAAAAGTAAGGAGGCATCCAAAATGATTGATCTACAAAAATGGGCTGAACAGTATCTGCTTATATGCAAATACCAGAAAGGATTGGATACAAAAACAATAAAGGCATATCGCATTGACATATCTCAATTTATTGAGTTTGCGAAACTGAAAAAGGGGGAATTGACACGTATTGTCATGACAAAGTTTATATCCGAGCTTCGTAAAAAGCATAGACCACGAACAGTTCGACGGAAGGTTTCCAGCATAAAGGCAGTGCATGAGTGCTGTAATTATGACAACGGCAACTGTATTGCGCTGGACTATGGAGAACCTTGTGTATGCGTCCAGAGCATCAGTTATTCGCTTCTCTGCCGCTGGTTTATCTCTGCCGTGCTTCCCCTTGACTGGAAACTGGAAGCCGCCCTTTTGCACCGGGCAGAACTGAAACGCTGTACCGAGTGCGGCGGTCAGTTTCTCCCCAAATCGAACCGGGGGAAATACTGCCCGGACTGCGCCGGACGCATGAAAAGAGCCAGAGCCGCACAGCGCAAACGGAAACAGAGGGGGAAATGTCACGCTTGCGGAATTATTTGCTACGGAGCTGTCCAATATTCCACAAGATGAAGTACCGTTTTTTCTTCCAAACTACGATGATATGCTTGCAGACCGATTTGACGGCGAATTTATCATTCGGATTTTCAACAGCTCTGGCGAAGAAGTGACTTTACCACATCTTGATACCATTACAGGCAGAAAGGTTGAAGATTTTAAGAGCGGTGATCTATCCAAGCCATGGGCTAACGAGGATTTTAGCCGAATGGAACGGATTGACGCTGATATGCTATGTAATGATTTTCAAGTGAGTTTCAGCGAAGAAGAACTTGCGTTTATTCGACTGACAGTATTTCTGTCTGGAACTGAAAATGGTGAGTTTGTGCAAAGCAATTACACAGGCGACCCTATGGTAGCCCCGGCCTATCAAGAGAGCTTGCCGCAGAAAGTGGATAAGTCCAACGAAAAAGCCCCTATGTGGTGCGACTTTGGCTATCGCTTCTCGTACCACATAGCAAATCAGGAAACGCTGACGGTTGGAGAGCGAGATCGTTGTATCGGCGGCATGATTACCGCCGTAGAGAAGTTTTGGAATGACACAACGCTTGATGATCTGCTCACTATGACGAAAGATGATGTGATTTCCTGCCTTAATTCTTTGGCTGCTGAATACAGCACCGACGACATTGTGATTACCATAAGCGCAGAGCACGTCCATTTCGACCATACGGAGGAACGGCCCGAACTGCCATAACAAGAAAACACCAATCATCTATCTAACAAATATGAAGTTATCTGCCGCACGACGGCAAAAGAAAAAAAGCCGTCGTACAGCAGCCATATCC